>Ga0058702_10000529_pt1 | contig 15624 bp, 21 predicted proteins | sample AgamicOrSfe_FD_83781 | JGI IMG/M metagenome (GOLD analysis project Ga0058702, IMG submission 83781) | Agave microbial communities from Guanajuato, Mexico - Or.Sf.e | ecosystem: Host-associated > Plants > Phyllosphere > Phylloplane/Leaf | place: Guanajuato, Mexico | collected 2012-05-30 | reverse complement strand
CGGAACTCGTCGAGGGAGATGTGGAGTTCTTCTTCGAGGAATTCGTAGCCTCGGTCGAAGCACATTTCGCGCACGGTTTTCCAGACGCGCCAGCAGCGGACGAGGTCGCGGTCGGCGTCTTCTGACATATTGTGCGGATCTGAAGGTATGCGACTGGGAGAACGTGCCGGGTGTAAGACTGGGGCGGAACAAAGGGTACTTGTGTTGTGATCGCTAAGCCGAAGGACGAGGTTAGTGTTGTAATGTGCAGGAGAGTAATGGTGGATTGAAGATTTGGTGATCTTCAGGGCAAGGTCGAGCAAAAAGTATGTCACGTGCAACTCACAGTTCGAGAACAGTTTCATCAAGCAAGTAAATGAGGCAGGAAGAGGTAGTCATTAGCTTCGCATTCCCATATCGTCTGCTGTGAGTGTAGAGTGTCACTAGTATATGTACAGCACTGTCTTAGTACGTCTCTTTCGTATCCTGCTTTTTCAACACCCTCATCCACCTCACATACGTTCACGTCTCCGAGGCGCGGCCCTGATGATGTTGTCTACTCTCAGCAACAGCTCAGCAGCTTCGGATGCCGACGAGACCACAGCCCTCTTCAGCTTGTAGCTTTCCACTACACCCAAGTCCCGCATGTCGACGATCCCACCTCCAGGAGTTAGCAGGTCCAGTCCTGAGCTTGTCATTCCGCTGTAGACTGCACTTCTTAACCGCGTGACCAAATCGCTGCTGTCGAGACCGGCGTTATCTGCGAGAATCGTGGGCAGTTGTCGGAGGGCCTTCGCAAACGAGTCCACCGCAATCGCCTTCTTGCCTGCAACATTCTGAGCGGCCTGGTCGACTGCTTTTGCCATGTTCATCTCCGCACATCCGCCGCCGAGAGTCACCCTGGGCTCGCCTATCGTTTGGGACAAAACGGCCAACGCATCGTGTAGACTTCGCTCCGCTTCATCCAGTTGCTCGGTAGCTCCTCGTAAGACAATTGTGCATGCCTTTCCTGCAGCGCAGCCGGAGAAGCGAATCAGACTGTCCTCACCAATGATTACTTCCTCAATTAGGTCGCAGTGCCCGAGCTTGACGTGTTCTGGATTGTCAAATGTTGATGTGATCTCGCCACCAGTGACCAGTGCTAGTCTTTCAACCCCATCAAAGTCTGCGTGCTCAATGCTGGCAATGCCTGCGTCACTGAAGAGCTGTTCTGGCCAATTGTAGATCAGTTGTCGATTGACGAAACAGTTGATGCCGTGTGCCTTTATCCTGTCAACCTTCTGCTTCATCTTTTCACGTTCTGCCTTTTCTAATTCTGCGAGCTTTCCTGTTGAGTCGACCTTGACTTTTGCACCGAAAATCTTGATTTTGTCTGTGTCCATCGACGTGTTGGCCACAAGAATCTTTGCATTTTCCAATCGTTTCGGTTGGTTGATGCCAAACTTCTTGTCTAATATGAACCCCTCGTCCAGGTATGAATCACTGAGCTTTCCACCTGCCTTCTTGATGACTTGGATGTGACTGAGATCTGTTGAGCCTTGCATTCTCAGCACTGCGTCAACAGCAAGATTAGAAAATTGGTCGCGATCCTGGCTAAGCACTTTCGAGCTCAATGTTGTTCTCGCAATGGCAATGAGATCTTTTCGGAAGAGCTCCTTGCTCTTGCTGTTGTCTACGGCTAGCTTCTCCAGCGCTGATAATGCTGCTGCGCTAGCTATTCGGTAGCCTTCAATGATGGTCTGAGGATGTATCTTGCGGTTCACCAGTGTTTCTGCTTCACGGAGGAGTTCTGCTGCGAGCACTGTGACTGATGTTGTGCCATCGCCGACCTCGTCGTCTTGCACCTTCGAAATGTTCACGAGTACCTTGGCAGCCGCGTTGTCAAGAGCAATAGACTTTAAAATTGTTGCGCCGTCGTTTGTGACCATGATCTCTCCTGTGGATCTGTCAAAATGTTACTGTATGCTCCTGGCGCTGTTGATCCAATAGATAGCGTACCCCGATTGCAGGATCTTGTCCATTCCTTTGGGCCCTAAAGTGCTCTTGACAAGGTCACCAACAGCAATAGCACCCACGAATGCTGACAGACGAGCATTCTCGCCCTTCTCTTCTGTGACGTCCTCCGCAAAGATTTGTGTGGGATTTTGGTAGGACTAGATCTACATTAGTTACAAAATCGCATGCCCAGTTACTGAATAGATTACTAACCATGATGAGCTTTGACGGTAAGTAGTGTGGTTTATAGCAAGTCGCGTGGTAGCTCAGAAGACAAAAAGTCGCGATCTCTGAAACCAGACACGTGATGAGAGATACGTGTAGGGCCACGGCAAGGTACAATATATAATCATTGTTATCTCTTTCACTTATTGTGCTTCCACGCCGTACAGTCAACTCGTCACTCCTACAATCCCAGTCCCTCCTCTGTACATGCAAGCGCGAGATCGCTAAGACTTCGGCACTCGCATGTACCTACACCATGATCATTCCTTCTGCACCCCGCACTTCTTCAGCCACCATCTTGTCCAGTGCTTCGAGCGCTTCGGACAAGGAGCAAGTCTCCGTGTACGTGTATAGTGCAATAGCCGAGAATGGCAATCTACGCAATGACCGACCGCTCACGTCCTGGAGAAGCGATCAGTCTAGATCGTAATCACAAATATCCACTCAATACTACCCTGGCACTTCTGAGCTATTTCCCAAAGTTTTCCACCGAGCCCATCTGCTTCACCGTACAAATTCAGTTTCACATCGCAGAGTAGAGGAATAGATTGTGGTCGCACCAGGCTCGAGTCGAGCACCGTGGTAGGGATCGAAGGGCTTGAGGGGATTGTGACTTCATCTTCGTCCATGGCAATCACCAGTTGTTGTGGGTCTTCGGGTGTGCGGATAGCCTCACATTTCAGCAGCTCATTCAGGGTTGACCTCAAGATCTCGTAGATTGCCGACGTGCCTGGCATTGTAATCAACTGCTTGATATCTGTCCTATCGAGAAACGCAGGATCAATAGCCGAAAGAAGGTTACTTGTTGCAAAGACCAAGACATTAGGTTGTGCTCGAAGTTGGTCTAGGCCGGTCAATATCTGGTTAGTGGCCTGCTGAGTGATTAGTATGGCCAGATGACATGTCGCCAATCTGGTTACCCTAAGAGCGTCATTGCATTCGCTGCCTTGCGCATGTTCCCTCGAGCCAGTAATGCTTTCGACCTCATCAATGAGGACGCACACCAAAGTCTCCTCATCCTCAGCGAGACTGCGAATCTCATCAAACATCTTGCTGACCAGTCTGCCACTCTGTCCGAACCATCGGCTCAGCAGCGATTGACTGCTGATTTCGACCAGTTTACTTTGAGTGAAGTGACGACCGAGTCTGATGCTCAACTTTTGTGCCAATGCTTTACTGCAGTAGGACTTTAGCAACCAGATCGAAAGGCTGTTCTATCGTGTAGAACACAAACCACAAAGTCGTCTTCCCGGTGCCAGGTGGACCGTGAAGAAGAATAAGGCGGTTCCAATTCAAGTGATTGATGTCCAGCTTTGGGTTTCGTGACAATGCCACTTCAGGGATGATTAGCGATGTGTGATTTGCATGCGGCGTGACTTCAAAGTACTCATCCTTGTCAAATACCGCAAAAGTCGAGCAGGAATATCCGAGTCGAATATCAGCCTATTCAAGGTCAATAATGAATCATCGTGGTACGTATTGAGCCACGACGCACACTCCCCAGATTGCGTCCAACGATTTGCTAGGTAGAGCGCTTATTCTCGCTTGTGGAACCTCCTCCTCTCCGTCAGCGTTCTCTGAAGTAGTGAAAGATTCCACATCGTCCTCCCGCAGATCGTAAGCTTGTATGTCCAACTGTACCATCGCAAGCTCGTAGACATTGTGGAGGGTTTTGGCGGACAGAGACCCAGAATGGTCCACAACTATTATGTTGTCGATCAAGTATGCACTGCTAAGTGTTCCTGGTCTTGGTTAAACCAGGATCAAGGCATGGTAGCAAGTAAGCCTAATCTGGAAGAAGCTCATACCAAACTCATCGAGCGTCTGACCAAGACTCAATTGAGTGAACGTCGTCGAAATCCATTCGCTCACATCCTCGCAGATTGCATCAGCCCGCGCATAGCGGAAACCATCACGTTCCTTCAGCTTGACTTCAATGTGCAAAGTCGATTGTGTCAAGTCAGTCATTTTGTCAGCATAGCACGCAAAGAACAAGTCAAGGATCGAAGCGAAGCGATGAGGATGAGGATTCTGGATGGGACGATGAGATTTTGTATTTGATCACGCTATTACTGATAGCCAAGCTGTCGACGACTTGTTCGTTGATCGATCATGTAAGTACAGTGCAATGTAGTCAATTAGAGAACTTCCGAAAGCTAAAGCTTCACATAGTTGGCCCCTGACTCGATGTGCACGTGTCAAGACTACATCGGAGTGCTCCGATAGACGTCAGAGTCGAGAGAAATCACCGAACAAGGTCAACACGGCATACTCGATACATCGGCGACGAGATGACTTTGCGCTTCTTCCGCTGACCAAGCACGGATCCGCATCCCAAATGGCGAACGAGACACGCGGATCTGGTGACTACGAAGGACAGCTGGGAGTCAATGATCAACGAGACACCAATATCCAGATCGGGCTCTCACTCGTTCTTGGTGTTGGTGCTTTCCTAGCCTTTTGCGTATGTTACACTGTGTGATTTCGAAGAGAGTGTCAAGTTCTCTAACGGAGTCGCAGTACCTACGTCCACGCTGGCCAGGTCTCTACGCAGCTCGAAAGAAGCAGAAAGGTGATGCCACACCTTTACCAGACCTGCCAGATAGCTATCTTGGGTGGATACCTATAATTTGGAGGATTACTGAACAGCAGGTACTCGCAGCGGCAGGCTTGGATGCCTACGTAGTGAGTAACGTAGATCGTGCGGCCATTTTGCACACTGCTAATCACATCCCCAGTTCCTGAGGTTCTTTAAGGTCGCGACTAAGACATTGGCTTTCACCCTCTTCTTCGCTCTCGTCGTCATAAAGCCTGTACATGACGCTTTTCCTGATACTAGCCAGTCTCTACGTAATGGCACTGTTCACGACAACTCCACCCAATCATCTCTATCCTACCGAAGCACACAGTTTCATCCCGTGGACGAGGATTCCTGGTACAAGGATGGCGATGGCGATTACAAGCATATTAACACAGATTATCTATGGATGTATGTCGTGTTTGCGTACGTCTTCACTATTGGGGCAATCTATCTCCTTGTCTCCGAAACACAAAGGATCATCGCGATTCGTCAAGAATATCTTGGCAGCCAAGCAACAGTCACGGATCGTACCATTCGCCTTTCTGGTATCCCACCATCTCTCAGATCGGAGGACAAGATTAGAAGCTTCATCGAGCACCTGGAGATTGGAAAGGTAGATAAGGTAATGCTTTGCAGGAACTGGCAAGAGCTGGACGACAAAGTGGCAGACAGAATGGACATACTGAGGAAGCTTGAAGAGGCCTGGACAGTGTTTCTCGGCCATCGTAGGGTTGAGCGGACACTGGAGTCATTGCCCATCGTGCAGCCACCACCACCCGGGCCTGATTCATACCGTGATGATGAAGACGACGAAGAGAATGCTGTCGCTTTGGACGGTGCTAGTCCCAACCGGATCGCACCCTACTCACGCACTCGTCCCACAATACGTGTTGGAGACAGATTCTTCAGCATGCGTGGGCGGAAGGTGGATGCAATTGATTACTACGAGGAGAAGCTGAAGCATATGGACGACGAGATCCGCGACTTGAGGAAGACAAACTTTGAGCCTACGTCGTTGGCATTTGTCACCCTGGACAGCGTCGCAGCTTGCGTAAGCACGTTCGAGGTTGTTTGTTGAGCAAAGTCCTGACCCTTTGTAGCAAATGGCTGCACAAGCAGTACTGGATCCATCCCCGATGCACCTCATCGCAAGACAAAGCCCTGCACCACCGGACGTCATATGGAGAAATACCTACTTGAGCCGCTCCAACCGCATGACGAGAGCCTGGCTAATCACTGTTGCGATCACGATCCTGACCGTGTTTTGGTCGTTACTATTGGTTCCTCTGGCGACCGCACTCAACATTGAGGCCATTCACCGCATTTCTCCAGAGCTTGCTGATGCTATCGAAGACCACCCACTCGCGAGGTCACTGGTCAAGACTCAATTGCCAACTCTGCTGTCATCATTGCTGTTCGTGATTGTGCCTTATATCTACGACTGGTTGGCGAACCTACAAGGAATGCACTCACAAGCCGACGTCAACTTGTCCGTCATTTCTAAGAACTTCTTCTTTCTCTTCTTCAATTACTTTATCATCTTCACTGTCCTAGGAACCTTTGCAAACTTCTACCAATTCTTTCAGCACTTCCAGGATACCTTCAAGGACACAACGAGGATAGCCTACACCTTGGCACTTTCGCTTCAGAAGCTCTTGTCCTTTTATACAAATTTGATCATCCTCCAAGGCATTGGCCTCTTTCCATTCAGGCTGCTTGAGATCGGCAGCGTCATCATGTATCCAATCTATCGCATTGGTGCAAAGACACCTAGAGATTACGCGGAGCTAGTACAACCCCCGGTCTTCTACTATGGGTTCTACCTGCCTCAAGTGATTCTGATCTTCATTATATGTCTTGTCTATTCGGTGTTGCGGGACTCGTGGAAGGTCCTGCTTTCTGGCTTACTCTACTTCATGATTGGTGGCTTTGTATACAAATACCAACTACTCTACGCAATGGACCACCGCCAACATTCGACTGGAAGAGCTTGGATGATGATAAGTCATCGCATCGTGGTTGGTGTTGTGCTTTTCCAAGTAACGACAGCGGGACAGCTTGCGCTTGTAGGTGGTGTCAAGAGAGCTCTTCTAATACTGCCATTACTGCTCGCAACAGTCTGCTTCGGCTATGCATATAATCAAAGTTTTACACCACTCATGCGATTCATCTCGCTTGCGAGTATTGAGCGGAGGATCCCGATCGAAACCGAAGAACAATTCATGGATCCAGATGGTTGGGGCAGCGAGGGCGCTGCACAAGGAAGAGACGTCGCGGATGACGGAGACTTGATCCGTAGTGACACGAAAGACGAGGATATGCCGTTCATCAATCCTAACCTCATCTTGCCGTGAGTGTCAACCGCCAACTACAATCTATTCACGAACTAACCAAAGACAGGCTCGAAGAGGTGTGGATCTCTGATAAGACGGCGCGGCCTAGTAATCCTGAAACGAATGGCTATCGTGATGAAGAGGATGTGTGATTAAGGAAAATAGATTTGCATTTGATGGGGTTCACTTGACACTGCTGTAATAGGACACAAGTCTGAGCAGATTTCCTATGGCAGTCTCCTCGGGCCATTTCCAAACCTTTGTCATATGACAGTGTGAATACCTCGATCGCGACTGCTTCAACAGGTAGCTTGAAAACGTCCCTCTTCGATTCTTGTTAATTCCATAACGTCAGACTTATCTTTCTCTTCTGCTTTCTGCACATTCATCAACACAACAGCGATATTATTCTTAAGACTGACGATTAACGACTTTGCATAATTGCATTGATCACGGCGCCATGACCGCTTCCAGACTCTAAATCCACCCAACGAAGGCTTTGCGCATCATTATTACCAGCAAGTCTAGTCTTCGTGGTCGTCTGCCGGCGTCCCCTGCACATTTAGGTATCTCTGGTGCGACCACATCTGTCTTGCCACGTAGGTACCAGCCGTGGCCGTGTGTCTCTTCGGCACCCAATCAGATACCTCGTACATAAACTCGACCATTGGTCGCAGTGATCGTCCGTCGCGTGGTCGGAGCCTCAACATCCAGCATCCTGCACAACAATGGCAATGGACACCTCCACTTCGTCTAACCTCAGCCTGGGCACCGAAACTGGATCTCTGGCGCACCAACCGTCAGGTCCCCTCATGAATGAAGAGCCTTGGTCTGTAGAAGAGGAACAACCCGATATGATGGATATCGAATGGCGGTCAGACATGTGGCCTGGTGCTGGAGTCGCGGCAGAATTTGGACGCACTGAGTCTGCCTCACCCTTGACGGCAGTCGAGTTTGTGGTTCCTTACGTCAACCACAACACCTGGTGTTCTCTGAGGTTGTGCAATCGGTATATGCGTTACCTGGCCGATTCTCAATCACCACCCAGGTATCCAGCAGTCTATCGGCTCCCATTTGAAATCCTCCACAACATCTACGCTCGTCTACATCCTATCGATTTCAATAACGCTCGCCATACCTGTTCTCGATGGAGGCAATTCAGTCTCGATCAAGGCACGCTTCAAACAATGCTAGGTCGCGGAGGATGGCTCAGCGGCGCAACGGCAGAGTCGGCGGTTCGTCCGTACATTGGTGCTACGCAGTTTTCCATAGTGCGCTTTCTTTCTGCTCGGTTGGCTAGAGAGTGCGCCCTACGTTACAACTGGCTGAGTACGTCACTTCGACCATCACTCAAAGTTCGGAATGACGGGCGAACTGCGAATGCTCTCACCGTCAGATACACAACGGACTTCACAGAACTTGCCAGCGCAGACTATTCACCAAGAGCCGACTTACTGTGTGGTCTGGGTTTCACATTCAGCAATTGCGGCAGGTTTCTTCTCGCAGCCGAAGGTTGTGTCATCTATGTCTACCTTCTGTCTGGCTCGAGGTTGCGGCCCATTAGCTCAATACTTTGTCCCCGTCGAGTGCTTGCTATGAGTATGGACGCATCCGGAGATCGACACTCGGTGGCTGCGTTGCTCGACGGCCGTATGGGTCTGGTGTCTAATCTCAACGCTGAGACTATGTACGATGAGGCACCCTCCCCCCAGGTGTACAGTGACTATTCTCTAGGCACGCTCGCTCCGCCAAGATCATCAACCATCGCATCTCATAGCATCAATGGCGAGATGACCGCCAGCGCACCCCACGCCAACGATGACCACGTTGCGGGAGCAGCCCAAGTGGACAGTATACATATCCGATCGCCACATCAGTCAGTGATACTACGGAATGCGGCACATGGTACAGAGCAGAATGCTGTCATACAGGACTGGCCCAGGCAGTTCGAAGCACCCTACGCGCAGCTCCTTCCGGTAGATGATCTTGGTCTGTCGAGGACCATACCTAGATCATCGGCACCCTTGTCAGTGTACCACTCGTTGTGCTCACCTGACGATCCACCTCGGTCTGTGGCAATCTGTCCTTCTCGCAGCTGTCTAGCCTTTGGTTGTGCTGCCGGCATCGAATTGCATTGGATCGATACCAATAGTGGACGCAATCTGATGAAGTGGTTTCCATTGACCGCGCCGAGCGATTTCCTGTACTTCTTACCAAGTCGGCCAACTAGTGACAATCCGCACAAACTTCGGTTGATAAGCAGCAAAGCAGGACCTGGACAGCGAGGAGGAATTGATCGTTTCGGCCGACGCACAACAGCAAGACGGCGTCTGGGACTCAATTGGAGTGCGCTACGTCTCGATGCCACAGGATTGCGAGAAGCAGACTATGATCATTATGCTGCCTTTCCACTGAGTGATGGTTCCCACATTCTGTTCACCGAGCCTGCTACTGGGCATCTCTTCCTCGGGAGTGACGCACCTGCGGGCGGGCCTACGAAACTTCTGCGAAAAGTGTGGCTTGAGCCACCACCAAGCATCCAATGTACACCAGTTCAGCCACCAATATTGTACACTGCTGGAGTTGATCTTACATGGGGTGTACGGATTGTCGCTGCCTACAGCGAAGACATTGTCCTCTTCACTGTACCCCCAGATATGCTAGATGACATCAAGAAGATCAGCGGCGTCGCGAACGCGCCTGTACATGATGATGGTGAAGGATATCAGTTCGGAGCTTGGGCTGACTGGATCGAGCCAAGACCTGTCAATGCTAAACGCAACTCTTCGGCTCTTTCAGCCCAAGCCGGTCCATCAAGTGTGCGAGGGCTTCCCATTCAGTGGCCTGTGATTGTGCGTGGTGCAAGGCTCGGACGTGTTGCCCACCTTGTGGATCTTGCCATTCAAAGTGGCCCTTGCCTCGTTGTGTGGGCGTCGAGCTCGACTGGAATAGTCACCACCTGGACACTCTCAGGTGGAGCAGCAGGACTTCCAATCACTCGAGTGATCAGCAGCGAAGGTGGGCTCGATACCGACCGCGAGGATGATGGCGACTGGATCATGCAAGACGAATGGCGTCGTGCCGCAGCTCGTGACTCTCTCGCTGCTCCGTGCATTGGCACGTCAAATAACCACTATGGAAATGTGGATGTGAACCATGACGACGAGCTAGCTTATGAGATTGCTTATGCCGAATATGCTATCGCTCACAATACATATAGACGCACACTATACGCTGACGGAGATGGTGATGTCGACATGATGAACACTCTGGACGACTTTTTTCACTGGTCAGGCAATCGATCCGGAGAGGCCTCCTCTCAACATCGATTTCATGGCTTCGATGGAGCCTGCGACCTCAAGGATGTGCTTGTGACAATGGAGCCTGTTTGTGATGCCACACACAACTCTGATCTGGCCATGGACCTCCTGATGATCGACGTGTGCAATGAGCTCCCGTTTGAGGTTGTAGTGCTCAGTGAGTGCCCATCAGCAGCAACCAGAGCTCAAACTCCGAGTGCAGTTGCTGATCCTCCGACTGCAGCCACCGTAACCTCGAATGCAATCACTGGAGCTCAAACTGCAACTACCGACGCTCAAAGTGCAGCCACTGGAGCTCCTAGTGCGATTGTATCTCAGCTTGCTCGAACTTGTACACCAGATCCCGGCCCATCTGATGCCAGGAAGGAAAGAAGGGACTCAGCCGTCGCCATGGAGTAATACGGAGTTGTCTGCAGAGATTGGGTGGGCGATGACATGGACACCGGGAGGATCAGGAAGTCATGGCGAAATCAAGTTGAGCTGATGCTATGTACCTGAGACTCCAATGTGCTCAATAATACCTAGGTAGTCTTCATCTTCTCATGCATCGCATTTATATGTGACCTGCTGTATAGAGTACTACCATATCGAGTAGGTGGTGACTGATATATTGTCGGCTATTTTTTAGACAAGCATCATCATACAGCGGCCATAGATTTGTCGCTTTATTGTCTTTCACTACTTCGTATCTTTCATTCCTTTAACTGACTACCGCTACAGCTCTCGGAAGCACCGTCTTGTTGTATACTTAGCGTCCCATTCCCTGACCTCACACAACAGGCGTCATCCTACATCTTCCACCGACCACAGGCCATCACAAACACTCGGTCCGCGATACCACCAACACCCACGCCCTCCCACTGCTTATCGATCGCGCACTCAATGACACGCCTGCGGGCTCCATGCTCTCCGCCTCACAAAACATCACCAAAGCCGAACGCGACATCCAGCGCGCAAAGCTTACCACATCCTACAATGCGCTGCTCGAAGAGTTTGGCACCCCGGACCTGCGCTCCGTGGGCAACTACGACGTCGGCCATCTCATAGGCAAGGGCTCCTTCGGCAAAGTCTACCTCGCATCGCACAAGCTCATTCGCGGGTCGAAGATCGTCCTCAAGAGTACGCGCAAGGATGACGCGAACTTGCCAAGAGAGATACATCATCATCGACAGTTTGTGCATCCGCATATTGCGAGATTGTATGAGGTCGTGGTTACGGAGAGCGCGGTATGGCTGGCACTGGAGTACTGTCCGGGAGACGAGCTGTATCACTACCTCACGAAACACGGCCGCATGGATGCCATGGAGGTGCAGAGGATATTTGCGCAGCTCGTTGGCGCTGTGTCGTACGTCCATTCCAAGTCCTGCGTACATCGCGATCTGAAACTGGAGACATACTATTGGATAAGAATGGCAATGTCAAGCTTGTAGATTTCGGCTTCACGCGGGAGTACGAGGGCAAGGCGAGCTATCTGCAGACGTGGTGTGGGACGGTATGCTACAGTGCTCCGGAGATGCTGAAGGGAGAGAAGTATGCAGGTGAAAAGGTGGATGTCTGGAGTTTGGGCGTCATCTTGTATGCGCTGCTATGTGGCGAGCTGCCATTTGATGAAGAGGAGGATAATGCCACGAAGATGCGCATTCTGAAGGAAGAGCCTATATATCCTGAATACCTACCTGCGGCGGCGAAGGAGCTTATTGTGGTATTATTATCCAAAAGACCACTACTGAGACCATCGCTGGCTGATGTGCTCAATAGTCAGTGGTTGACAGAGCATGGACCACAACAACAAGCCATATTGAAGCTGCAGCAATCTGCGCCGTTCTCGACCCCACTTGAAGCAGATGTGCTGCAGCGTATGAGGGCATCAGGTGCTGATACTACCAAAATCGTTGATCATGTCACGAGTCAGCGTTGCGACGCTCTGGCTGGTTGGTGGACGATACTGCTAGAGAAGGAGGAACGGAAGGAACAGCGAAGAGAACGGCGGCGGAGAACAAGATCAGTCGAGGGAAAGCGATCGAGGCGTGTCAGTGCTGCCAGTCAACTTGTCTTAGCGCCGACGATACGAGAAGAGGCTGAAGATCGATCTCCTGCTGTGGCCAAGCATGACAGAGGGCGTGAGATGACAAGACCTAATGGAGTTGCAGCAACCCAGCCACTTTTGGAACCTATGCCGCCGTTGGTTCCCACGCCACCGAGAGGCGTGTCTGCACAACCATTACGCGAGATCATGTCAACGCCACCAGCATTACAGAGACGTGCTACACGTCCAGGCAGCACATCAGATCGCCGATCGCAGCTGGGCGCTGCACGACGAAACAGCAGCTCTTTCAATGCATCCTTGCACCTCATGGCAACAGAACCTGGCGCGCTGTCACCAGATACGAATTCTAAGAAGTTGAAAAGACGCTACATGCATCCGCTTACGTCAATCAAGCAATGGTTTAAAAACAGTTCTCCAAAATCCGAAAAAGCGCCGCCACTTCCTCCAGGCATACTCAAGACCTCGCTCCGACCAAATCCACAACAACAACCTAATGGCAGCATCGGCCCTCCCTCCATCTTTACCACCCCACCAATAAAGCGTCTCTCCGGCGTCAACTTCGTCCCTGAAGCAGTCATAGTCCCCTCCTCAACCACCAGCACTCCTGCCTCCACGAAATCGCGTCCATCCCGGCCCGCCCTCGCCGTCCACACCAGCAACACCATCGCCCGCCGCGTTTCCTCGCGTGGTACTTCCCATTCGCACTCACCTTCCCCACTAACGCCATCCTCTCCATACCGCCGTCCCCACTCCAGCCGAGCACACACACCAGGCCGTAACAGCACGTCCTCCTCCGTCTCCTCCGTGCGCTCCACGTCCTTCGGGCACGGCCACGCTCGCGGCCACGCCTCGAAGGGCTCGACTTCCTCGTCCAACTCTGTGGCCATCGCGCCGTCCGGAAACTCGACGCCGCATCTTAGCCTTACATCGACGAATGCCAATGCCCGCCACGGCTCGATACCTTCGTTCGCTATAGCGCGCTCTAGATCTCCGCACAGTAGCGTGAAAGTCCTGCCAGGTGGCGCAACGCCAAAACCACTGCCTAGCAATATCCGCATCGCGCTGCGTGCGCCAGCGCCGCGAGGGTTGGGGATTGGTGAGGCCGGTGTGGGCTTCGGGACGCCGCCGCCGGGGCAGGTCAGTCCGGGTGTTGGTGGCTTGGCGAGGCCGAACTATGCGCATGCTGGGGCGAGACGGAGGAGAAGTGTGCTGTTAGGACCGGGCAGCTCTGGTGCTGGGGCCGCGAGCAAGGAAAGGAGGAAGAGTGTCGGGCTTGGCGGGAGGAGGAGCGAGAGTTTAGGACGGTTGGCGGTTACGGCGGAGGAGGATGAGGATGAGGAAGGAGAAGAGGAGGGAGATGTGGGCTATGTCGATGGAGATATGGAGGTCGAAGAGGTCAACTATTTCTTGCCTGTGAGAGATGATGAGGTTGAGATTATGTTGGGAGCGGGGGATAGTGCAGCGGTTCTGGATGGGGAGGTTGAGGGGTGGAAAAGGGAAGTGTAAGATGACTGTGTAACGACCCAGATGAGAGGAGGATTGGAGGCAGTACGATGCGAAGGGAAACCTGATGATTGGCGCATATTGTAGGAATGACATGATGGGATCGATAAATGTACTTGTATTGTATGGAAGCCATAGAGGTGATGCTAATAGCAGGATGGCAAGGGATGGATAATGATTGGAATCGTAATTGGAAGATTATGAATTAGATTGTAGAGCACTTTAATGCTTCTCGATACTGCGCTGATGTATGTTGCTGTCATCCAGGTCATGAACTCCCTTGACAATTGAGACGATGACAAATAGGCCCCATGTTTTTCATGACTCGACACATGCAACGACCCAAACTCCATCCTGACACTTTTGCTCCGGCAACACCAACAATGCTGAATCTCTACATCTCCCGTGGTAACATCCGACGTCCCCAGTATTATTTCCCACTGCGGTATGCAGTATGCAAGATCCAAAGACCAACTTAGAGCCCTCTCGCTCAGCCAACACAAACGCCACCATGACATCTTCTTCCCTCTTTCCTCGAATTGCCCCCCTGCTCTCTCCATTGTTGTGGTCTTCTTCCTTCACTTCGAGCTCGTGGTAGGTATACTGGTGCGCTGCTCGACATGCATCGAGGGTGTCGACGACCCCAGCCCCCAAGTTCAAGCCTCCCAATCCATCTCCTCCCGATCAACCACCTCCACCCTCAAAGCCTCCCACTCCATATTCTCCCACTCCATCTCCTCTCCCATGCCCTCCATATCCACAACAGTCACCACACCCTCCCACTCCATATTCTCCCACTCCATCTCCTCCCCCTCTTCATCACTCTCCTCGACATCCACATCCACATCCACATCCATCAAATCCGACCCCGTCATCTCCTCTCTCTCCTGCTTCAACCCCTCCATTCTCTGGATATGAGCCCTGAGCATCGCTTCCATGCGGGCATCAGGTCCCACAATGCGCGTTCTCTCAAAGGCGCGCACGATGTTGTCGATCTCGGCGTCGAGGGGGTGGCGGGGCGAGATCTTTTTGTTGTACTTGAGGACGAGGCGGGGACGGAGAGGGAAGATGAGGGTGGGGTGGTTGTGTGCGTTGTTGGGACCGTTGAGGTTTAGGGCCATGGTGATGGTGGCCATGGTGTGAGTTTGGTTGGCTGGTGGGTGTGAGTAAAGGGGTTGGAGGAAGATGGGAGGGGAGGGGAAGGGTACCGTTGAGTTTGGTGTTGTTGTGCTGTTGTATCAGATGAGTTTCAGATTTGGTGTTGTCGAAAGCGTTGTCGGAAGCGTTGTCGAAAGCGTCGGTGGTGGCGGTTGTCGGTGGTGTCGGTTCGGGTTGCAGGATGTCGAGGTTACGATAACTGATGAGAGGTCAATGCGATATATATACATCTCCATGAGCATCTGAGCGTCCTGGTTCTGAGCGCACAGCACCAAAAATTTCTGCAATACCCAAGGCCCAGCATCAAGGCTTTGGCATCCCGCTGGGGATCACTGCGTGTACACGGAATATGGTGGGCTTGCTAGAGCAGCCATCAGCAGAAATGGCAACAGCAGACAGAGGGGGTGAACAGCGGAAACGGCATATCCCCAGACAGCGAGGCAGGCCGAATATTACATCGTTCTGCAGTATATAGTAGTATAT
>Ga0058702_10000527_pt1 | contig 15665 bp, 15 predicted proteins | sample AgamicOrSfe_FD_83781 | JGI IMG/M metagenome (GOLD analysis project Ga0058702, IMG submission 83781) | Agave microbial communities from Guanajuato, Mexico - Or.Sf.e | ecosystem: Host-associated > Plants > Phyllosphere > Phylloplane/Leaf | place: Guanajuato, Mexico | collected 2012-05-30 | reverse complement strand
TGTCTAGCGTGGTAGATTGAGTAAAGAAGTCACCACTCGACAAGTCAATCCAGGATAAGCCCACACGTATTTGTAGAACAGAGTCATCTTGTGACAAGGAGTCTCGAGATGACGAAGATGTACCAGGTGCAACAGCAAGCAAGTAATTATGCTCAAATGGGCTGAGAAAGTCCTCGTCTATCAGTGTGCCAGGAGTGACAATCCGCTTGACCTCACGACTGAATAGAAGTCCACCGCTGTTGATCTTCTGAGAAGGATCATTTGCAGTCTCTTCACTTATCGCGACGTGTTTCCCATGCTCCTGAACCAGCATCTTCAAGAATCGTTCAAGTTGGAAGAAGGGAAACCCTGCCATAGCAACAGGTCCGGCACTAGTCTTCTTGCTGCCTACTTTCAGGCCAAGTAACGGGCCATACTGCTCAGCGTGCTCGAAATAGAGCTCGTAGAAGCTGCCGACCCGAGTTAGCAGCACACAATGCTCAAACTTTTGCATATTATTGCGCGCTTGCTGAATAACTGTTGGATAGCCATTATTGTTGGCTGCTGTTGTATCAATTGGATCAAGAGGTATTGGCCCATCGTCTAGTAGTCCTTGTGGGAGAGAAGAATCGAATCTAATCGTCTCTGTCTTCGCTCTCGACTTTCGTCCACGTTTCGTTTTTGTAGTTGACTCAGATGCAGTGCTATACCGGGCAGTGGATCCAAAGCATACTGACGGCCGACCACTTCTTGTATCGGATTGACGGCATGCATGACGAAGAGCCCGAAGCAAGCATCGGCTGGGTATGAACATTGATCAGAGGAAACTGCCCTGAAACAACCGCGGAGGTTTCACAAGAGGATCGGCGCCCCTGAACCTTAACTTTGTTACGACGTCACTTGCCATTTCGAGCACAGCGAATGCGATTTTGTCAATCGAGACGCATCATCTATCCCGCTCTCAGTTTTACACAGAAGTACGCGAGGCGAGAACTGCACACAGCGTACAGCATGATTGCCAACAATAATGACTCCAGCAGCTCAGCAGACTCGTTCGCGCCTCTGAAGAATGACCTCCTTCTGCGCACAGCACGCGGAGAGAAGGTCGAACGCCCACCGATATGGGTCATGCGTCAAGCTGGACGATACTTGCCTCAATACCACAAGCGGAAAGGCACCAAGAACTTCTTCGAGTGCTGTCGTGATGCCGAAACCGCATCTGATCTGACTGTGCAACCTATTGACGAATTCCCTGGCTTGATCGATGCTGCCATCATTTTCTCCGATATCCTTGTCATCCCACAAGCTATGGGCATGGAAGTCGAGATCCTGGATAAGACTGGACCACACTTTCCCAACACACTGAAGTCGCCAGAGGATCCACAGTATGCAGAGATCATGGCGAAGAAGGTCGATGTCGCGAAAGAGCTGGACTATGTATACAGGGCGCTCACGATGACAAGGAAGAAGCTGGATGGCAGAGTCCCACTCTTCGGGTTCTGTGGTGCGCCATGGACGCTGATGGTTTACATGATTGAGGGAGGTGGAAGCAAGCTGTACAGGGAAGTCAAGAGGTGGATCTACCAATATCCGCAAGCCAGTACTGCATTACTCCAGCGGATATCGGAAGTCTGCGTAGAGTATCTTGCACTGCAGGTAAAAGCTGGAGCTCAAGTATGTTGTGCATGAGAAGACGAGGTTAAGTACCATATTGACAGGTTGAACAGATCATACAAGTCTTCGACTCGAACGCTGGCGAACTATCCCCACAATCATTCAAGGACTTCTCATTACCATACCTCTCTTACATAGCACGTCACCTACCATGGCGATTGGCTCAGCTGGGGCTACCAAAAGTGCCGATGGTCGTTTTCGCAAAGGGAGCGTGGTATGCTCTTGACGATCTCTGTTCGACTGATTACGACATCGTCGGTCTCGACTGGCTACACGACCCGGCGGAGGCATACGAGATTGCACAAGCGAAAGGCAAGATTGTGCAAGGAAACATGGATCCTGGTGTGCTGTATGGTGATAAGTCGTCGATCACTCGTGCTGTAGAGATCATGGTTGATGGGTTTGGCGGCGGCAAGCAGGGGTGGATTTGCAATCTCGGTCACGGTAAGATGTACTCGCCTTGGTAGAACCCCTCCATTGCTAACATTTAGCAGGCGTCACACCATTCATCGACAAGGAGAAGCTTCGTTTCTACTTCCAAGAAGTGCACCGCCTTTCACAGTCATAACCCTCCGATCCACGCTACCCTCGACCCACCAGCCGTCTCTTAAATATATAATACATAACATCCTCAGGGCTACTCGCCAATATCCTCAAACCACAACTCCGGATGCTCCTTGATAAACGTCCCCATAATCTGCTTCATCTCCTCATCCTGCAGATTCACCACTTCGACACCCCTCTCCTTCAAATACTTTTCGCCACCTACGAAATTGGCGTTCTCGCCCATCACGACGCGAGACACTTTGTAGAGGATACAGGCGCCGGTGCACATGTCGCAAGGGCTTAGTGTTGTGTACATTGTGGAGCCACGATATGCAGAAGCTGGAAGCCTGCCCGAGTTCTCGAGGGCGCAGATCTCGCCCTACGAGGCGTCAGTGTGTTTCTTGCTACACGGAGGTGGACTGGAGAGCTTGGGACAGCGTATGAAGATGCCTGTATCGATGCGCTCGGTCTGCGGTATCCGCTGGCACAGAGCCATGACGAAGTATATATGAATAGAGTCTGAGAAATTACATACATGAAGAGTAGCAGAACCTTTCTGCACCCGCATATTCCTCCCTTCACCTATAATGTGACCATCTGCAGCGACCAGACACGCTCCTATAGGTATACCGCCCTCGGACAGACTGAGCTTGGCTTGCTTCACTGCTGCGACGAAGCCGGGGTCATTTTTCGTGGGTTTTGAGGCTGATGTGATTTGTGATGCTTCGGTGGCTGGGCAGGACGAGGGGACGGGCTTGAGTACCATATCTACAGTCTGAGGAACAACAAGCAGATTCTTGACGACAAATTGAATAGGATGCACGCGAAACTCGAGACAAGGATTCAGACGACAAGGGCGAGTGGAAGCCGAAATAAGGTCACGTGATCAAAGCTTCTTGCTTCCTGACTCATCCTGCGACGTCAAAACATTATTTCCTTATGTGTCACCTTGTTCACCTTGTGACTTCCGCGTGTCTCTTGATCTTGACTTGAGATCTTGCTTTTCCTCTCGCACTTACTCATCATCCTACAAACAACCTCCTCCCCCGAGCTTGCTTTGATCCGGTTTCTACCACCCTGCGCCTTCTACAACCTCGCCGAGGCACTCATAGCGACGATAGTCGACTTGTGAGCTTGTGTGTCGTGGAACTCAACGTATATCGGTCTCTCGAGCGAAAGTGTTGTTATGGCTTCTACAACAACCTTTCTTCGAATTGTTCCCCCTTAACGCAGCAATACAACTTCAACGAGTCACCATTGTTACGTCTGCCTGCTGAGCTGAGGACTAAGATCTGGGATCTGTGCCTCAGCAATGCCCATATTCGGATGTTTGGGCATGTTCCTGATCACAAGTCCTGAAATTTAATCGTGGAGGTGCGCCGTCTATATGAACAGCTAGGTTTCGTCTGCGACTTCTCGACTTAGCAGCGCAGAAAACGTTGTGGACTTAGGGACAAAATTCAAGTACCGGTGGACTCTCTGACAAGATTCTCACATCGTGCATTATACGACATCACAACGTCGTGTTACTGTAAGCTCAGGATCGAATTCGCCGTTCGACTCCCGACTACCAATACTGTGGCGTGCGTGTAAGCTTGCCTATAATGAGACTTACGACACTCCCTTGGCAAGCAACAATATATTCCAATTCATAGACTGACCATCATTTTTACTACTACATGTGTATGACCCTCACCGAATGGGACGTATCCAGAGTCTATCGCCGGGGATAGGCTACGAGATCCAGCTCAAGCGGGTTCTGCAGCTTCGAAGTGATGGGAGCACGAATCCTATCCCGGAAGACGAGAAGCTCTTGTATAGGAAGAGCAATCTACAGCGGATGCTTACAGCACTGATGATTCTTTGGCTTATCAGCAGAATCACACTTGAGATCACTAGAGCGAGCGGCAGCTCGGTAGGAAATCAGGCGTACTTTGTGGAGCAGATTCAGAACGAAAAGGACAAAGTGAGCAGAAGGGTATCGTTCTGGAAGCCACCAGTCTCAAAAGTCATAGTCGAAGAAGCGCCGGCAACGCAAGACGAGATGAGAAGCGCCTTCTGGACAGAGGCGCGTCTTGCGGAGTACACAAAGACACGTCTTGCGGAGTACGCAAACGAAAGGACAGGACTGAAATCTGTTTAAGCAGGATATTGTCTAGCGAGATTCGAAAGTCATTGGACGACTAAGGCAACGAGAGGTTAGCTATCTACAGCGGACCAGATCAGTTTCTTCATTGTCATCACTGTTCACCAAATAGCCTGCTGACCATGCTGCGAGTGCGGGAGGAGTCTATGGCGCAGGTTCGGCTGGAGCAGGACAGAGGGAGCAAAATAATTACGTTGCCCGTTAGTTCAGGAGGTCCATATTGGAACAGTGCCGACAACTATGTGATGACTTCTTAGTATAAAGAACTATCGTAGATGTTCAGAGACTTGTACTGTAGCCGCCTTCCTCTGTCAAGCGTGGTGCGAAGAGAAATGCATGGACTCCAGCGACTATTGGTCACGTGCACAGCACCGTCAGATCACTCCACCTCCCACTCTCCACTCTCTTCACTCTCTTCACATCTCTCCATCCTCACCGCAAACATTGCACAACAACGTCATGCTTGCAATCCGTGTCGCCGTCGCTCGGACAAGCACCATCTGACCTAAACACGGTGCGAGCTCTACGATTGCTTCTTGATTGACCTGCGTGTGCGTGTGCTAGCATCGGATTCACAGATCCGCGCTCTTGCTCATCGCTTCACATTCGTCCTCATCGCTGAGACTGCTCTTCGTCGAGTTCGTTAGTCTAGGCCGTCGGTGTTGTATCGTTGAAGCGGTCTTAGCAATTGTCAAGATCGTCATCGAACCGAGATCCTGTCATTGGGAACCTTTGAACCTCTGGATCTATCGTCAATCTATCATGGCTCTCTCACTCACCGTATCTGAACTCTCGACGCACAATGCGTCTGAATACAACTTCCACTACTCGCCTCTGATTCGCCTTCCGGCTGAGATCCGAGCCATGATCTGGAACTTCTGCCTCAGCCATATCCATGTTCTAATTCGTGGTCATATCGGTGACCGCCGTTCCAATTCCTTCGACGTGGTCGTGCAGCGATTGGATGAGCAGCTCGGGTTCATTCTCGATTTCTTCACTCATCGCGCAGGAAGCCCTTCTGTCAGGCACGTTGTGGTACCCAACGGTGATACGGTACGCTTCAAGCCTGTTGCAGCATATGATCTCATACTCTCGAGTCCGAGAGCGCCGAATGCCAAGCCTAACCCTGCTTGCCGACTACCGCAGCTCTGGCGCGTATGCAAAGTCTTGTACAACGAAACTTACAACCTTCCATTCGCAGCTCGCAACATTTTCCATTTCAGAGACTGGACAACTCTCATGCTGCTTCACAAGTACGGTCCACGATCCTCAGAACGTATCAAGAGTCTATCCTTGTTACGAGAGAACGATAAAGGGTTCACCAAGCTTTTGCAGTTACAGGTGAACATAGTCGCGTCAACAGATGAGCAAATCCAGCAAAGAAGAAGTACCCTGCGAAGGGTGTTTCCAGCATTGGTCGAGATTCGTATCGAGAATCGAATTGCAATTTGGCAAAGAGCAGCGAAGACCATTACTCCCAGGGCCTTTCGAAGAGAGCAAGACAGAATTAGTCAATGTATCTCGTTCTGGAAACCGCTGGTTGCGAAAGTCATGATGGAAGAAGCGCCGGATATCGTACGAAACGCGCTTTATGGTCCGAGGGTCGAATCGTGAATGGTACTGCACTGAGTAATAAGTCTAGAAACATCCCGGGATAGTGCCATGAGGACTTTGCTGTGGCATTAGGAATACCTGTACCAGGAAATGTGTCCTTCGATTTCGAAATCATTGGGTGAGAGACCACGAGATATTAGCTTGTCTACATTGAAATAATAGACCAGATAGAATCCATCATGATGATCACCGACCACCGAATAGCCTACTGACCATACCGCCTGCAATGTTTCCCGCCATGTTCCTTGCCAACCCTGATCCCATGAGCGCAGAGCCTGCCAATGCATTTGCATTACTGAACTTATCGCATCTTGAAAACGCCACAGTGTTCGTAATCGTAAGGATCAATGCCACAACTAGATAAGACGTGATTAGCTCCTCAGATCCATGGTCTCTGCACCACTTCAAATACTCACCAACAAGCGTCAACCAAATAAACTCCAGCCTGACAATCGCCACAAACGCCAGCATCACCCACAGGACCGGCTGTGCATACAGTGCAAGCCAAAAGAAGCGCTTATCCACCGCGTTGATCTTCCTCACATCAGGGTCATTGGGGTCGAGCGACTCAAACACCATATGCGATTCTCCTGTTGTGCTGGACAGATCGACTTCGTTCCACCATCGCAGTCCGACGAGGCGACGCCCAGCGATGTTTTTGAGGTTGTAGAAGTCGGCAGCCAGGAGGAGGATGGTGAGGATGAAGACGAGGACGAAGTTGTCTATGAAGAGGAGGCCGAAGAGGTAGATGAGGAGGGATGCTGTAGTGTGAGAGGTATGTTAGTAGGCTACAGTGCAAGCGCCCGCGCGGGGCTTGATGAATCCCAAGCTCAGAGCATGCGACTGCGCTGTGATGAAGGGAGTGTTACTAACATATGCGAAGTCCCAAGAAAACGAGTAGCGTGATGGGATGCGAGCTTAGTCGCCAATTGTAGGTGCCGTCATCTTGATTGCCACTCATCCTGTCGCATAAAGCTGATGCTCACAGGGCTTCTCGCGTCTGATGTTGTTTCGAAATGCTTATTGACGTTGTCGTCGTCTGGTCGGTCACGTCAAATGTCCAATGGAGACGTTGGCCAAATGCCCTTCAGGGCTGTCGGAGTGCTACCCGTTCTGCTCGGACCCATAGCGCAAGAAAAGTGCTGATCAAGCTTGTTGCGCCTGAGGTGTGTTGTATGTACTTCACCTTCACCCTTCTCCAACGACATAACGACTGCGCTTATTTGTCACTGGTGCTCCTCGCTGTTCATCAAGGGACTACTGCACCCGCAAAGTCTTAGGGAAGGCGACATCAGACCAGCCTTAACAGGCTGCAAGCTGCAGGAATGGTAAAGAAAGCCATCGATAGTCGCATTCCAGCTCTCATTCGCAATGGCGCACAAGAGAAGAAAAGAAGCTTCTTCGTAGTTGTCGGTGACCACCAAAAGGACGTGATCGTCAACCTTTACCACATCCTCCTCAACGTCGACATAAAATTGAACAAATCAGTGCTATGGGCATACAAGAACCAACTACTAGGCTTCACGAGTCACCGAAAGAAGCGGGAGAAGAAGATCAAGAAAGAGATCAAGCGAGGTATCCGCGATGCTGACACAGATGATCCATTCGAGCTGTTTGTGTCGACACAGAATATACGATATGTCTACTACAAGGAGACTGAGAAAATTCTGGGAAACACGTACGGCATGTGTATATTACAAGACTTTGAAGCCATCACACCGAATTTGCTGGCGAGGACGATAGAAACGGTCGAGGGTGGAGGTCTGGTGATTCTTTTACTGAAAGGCATGCACAGCTTGAAGCAATTGTACACATTGTCAATGGACGTCCATTCTCGGTATCGAACAGAAGCACATTCAGATGTTGTGGCGCGGTTCAATGAGAGGTTCATCCTGTCACTTGGGAGTTGCGAATCATGTCTTGTTATTGACGACGAGATGAATGTACTACCGATATCGGGAGGTAAGACTGTACAGCAACTACCACCACCAGATCCAGAAACAGCAGGCAAGACACCGGCCGCACGAGAGCTTGCCAAGATCAAGGAAGACTTAGCAGATACGAAACCTGTGGGATCACTTGTACAGCTAGCAAAGACAGTAGACCAGGCAAAGGCGTTGTTGACATTTGTTGACGCAATATCGGAGAAGACATTGTCTAGCACGGTAGCTCTGACGGCGGCGCGTGGACGAGGAAAGTCGGCAGCACTAGGCGTGGCAATAGCGGCGGCTGTGGCACATGGTTACAGCAATATCTTCATCACATCACCCAGTCCGGAGAACCTGAAAACATTGTTTGAGTTCGTGTTCAAAGGCTTCGATGCGTTGGGCTACCAAGACCATCTTGACTATACTATCATACAATCCACAAATCCAGACTTCAACAAGGCAATTGTGCGAGTGAATGTACACAGACAGCATAGACAGACCATCCAGTACATTCAGCCACAAGATGCATATACATTAGGCCAAGCTGAGCTGCTAGTCATCGATGAGGCAGCAGCGATACCTCTTCCATTGGTCAAGAAGCTCATGGGTCCGTACTTGGTCTTCATGGCCTCAACAATCAATGGCTACGAAGGCACTGGAAGGTCTCTATCACTGAAACTCATCAGTCAGTTACGTGAACACAGCCGAGGCCGGCCGAAGGTTGCAAGTGGTGGAGCTGCTGCAACAGACGGGCAGGGTCCAATGGGCAGCCGGACACTACGAGAAATCACACTATCAGAGCCTATCAGATACGCTGCTGGTGACGCTGTCGAGAAGTGGCTGAACCGTTTGTTGTGTCTTGACGCAACACTACCACAACGTTCGCTTGCTTCGGCCGGTGGCACGCCTGATCCGAAAGAGTGTCAACTTCTTGCAGTCAACCGCGATACTCTATTCTCCTTCCACGCCATCTCCGAACGCTTCCTCAACTCTATGCTCTCTCTATACGTCGCCTCTCACTACAAGAACTCTCCGAACGACCTCCAACTCATGTCCGATGCCCCTGCTCATCAACTCTACGTCCTCGTCCCACCAATACCAGAGGGGGCCAACAAACTGCCGGAGCCGCTTGTTGTCATTCAAGTAGCCCTCGAAGGTCAAATCAGCAAGGAAAGTGTACAACGATCACTTTCTCGTGGTCAGCGTGCCGGTGGCGATCTAATACCCTGGCTCGTGAGCCAGCAATTCCAGGATGACGAGTTTGCCGGACTGTCAGGAGCTCGTGTTGTGCGCATCGCTACGAATCCCGACTACATCAGCATGGGCTATGGTGCGCGAGCACTATCTCTCCTGGTCGACTTCTACGCCGGCAAATTCCTCAGCCTCAACGAGAACCAAGTAGCCGACGGGCAGCGAGAGATCGTGCGCGTCACTGAAGAAGAGCTGGAACAAAGTGCACTACTCACGGATAATGTAAAAGTGCGCGACTACAACTCCATGCCACCACTCTTCTCCCGCCTGTCCGAAGTCAGACCACCAGGACAGCTCGACTACATCGGCGTCAGCTACGGTTTGACACCAAGTCTCCACAAATTCTGGAAGCGTGCAGGCTTCGTGCCAGTCTACCTTCGCCAAACAGCAAATGACCTCACAGGCGAGCATACTTGTGTGATGCTACGCACCTTTTCCGCAGATCGAAAAGGAGCCGATGCTGACGATGATGATGACGACGATACATGGCTACCAGCCTTCTCGCGAGACTTCCACCGCCGCTTCCTCTCCCTCCTCTCTTTCAACTTCCGCACTTTCCCTGCTGTTCTCGCACTCAGTCTGGACGAGTCAGCAGGCAACTCGTTCCGCGCGCAGCAACAACAGGACGACGCATCGTCAACAGTCCTGACAAAGGAGATCCTCGACGCCCACTTCACCCCACACGACCTCGCACGCCTGACCTCATACGCTACGAACATGCTCGACTACCACGCTATCCTGGACCTCCTCCCATCTATTGCATCTCTCTATTTCTCCGGCCCATTGCGCAGCTCGCCACAGATATCACTGTCGGGTGTCCAATCGGCGCTCCTCTTGGCCATTGGCTGCCAACGTCGAGAAATAGAGGATGTAGGAAAAGAGCTCGGATTGGGCGGCAGCAGTCAACTACTGGCCATGTTTGTCAAACTGATGCGCAAAGTCAGCACCGCGTTTAAAGCCATCGTGGAAGCAGATGTCGCACGGGGTCTCCCATCGGAAGACGCGTCCCGTCGTTTGCAAGGCGCCACCGACGCTGAAGACGGCGATGGCGATGTCGACGTGGCAGACCGGGCAGGGAATGAAGCACGCATGCGCTTCGCACCGCTAGAGACAACGCTCGAGGAAGATTTGGATGCGGGCGTCAAGGCGGAGAAGGAACGTGCAAGAGCTATGATTGATGCACTACCACTAGAGAAGTACGAGATTGGAGGCGGAGATATTGATGAGGATGATGCGGAGCGAGCGGTCAGTGGGGCGGCGAAGAAGGGAGGAGGCACGGTCAGCTTGAAGAGGGCGAGCAAGGGCGAGGCGAAGAAGAGGAAGGCAGGGAGTGCGTTAGCCGAAGCGCAGGGGGAGGCGGAGAGGCTAAATGACCGGGGTGGCGGGAAGAAGAGGAAGGGTGGGAAGTGAGAGGGTGGAATCAGAGATGTTGTTATATGATGGGTGGGTTTTCGTGTCTAAAGCATAGTGCAAAATACCCATCATATGCAGATCGTAGGCGGTTCTCTACCACACGCGAGGGGTCACTGCCTTCATCTGTGAGAGTGTGAGACGTCGGTACTCGCAAAGTCTAAGCCTTACGCTAAGCCCTAAGGTCAGGCACGCGCTTCAGACCTGCACACGACCTGCATGTATCGTGCTTGTGCTATAATATACATCTCAGGATCTTGTACTGGTACTACAGCGTCTGAGCAGATCAGGGTCGAACAAAGGATGAAGAAGACAACAGCCAAGACTAGGAAAACGATGAGTCCGAGCGGAGCACTGTGCCGTAGTTCTGTGGATACAGCAGGCACGATAACAGGGATATGAATGTTTTCCTTGGACCATCGGGGCTGCAGGTATAAGTGCGAGTGCGACATTTGCACTCCAGCGTTTGCAATCGCCAAGACGAGGTGGACATGGTCCGTTTGACCTCGCTTTCACTTTCACTTCCGGCACCTCAATCTTCACATCTACAACTCTCCTCCTTCACGATCATCGTCATCATCCATCGTTCTGCTTCGCGTTTCCAGCTGCTCAGTTTGTGTACCTTCGATGCCAGTCACTCGCTTGTAACCTTGTCTTCGCTCTCTTCTCGCCTCTGATGGATTTATGAGACTCTTACTTGCCACTCAGAGCTTCAGTCATTAGATCATAGCCGAGACTTTGACATTGTACTCTCTCCCGTCGAAGATCGTTAATGCCGCCACCTTGTCTGAAATTATTCGACACTCTCACACAGTCTCTGCAACAACGACCACCAGAGGCGCTCCTGCCTTGACGAAAAGACCTGCTCTTCCAGACTTCGGCCCTTCATCCGGCGGACTAAGTCTCCCGTCACCAACTTTGCACTCAACAAGACCACGTTCATTACCTCAACCACCACGAACGATCATCGTCTCAAGATGCGCCGTCTATCCATCAGCACGATCGAGCGTCTCACCTCACCAAACTCGCTACTCATCCGCATCCTCGCTCTCGTCGGTGTCATCTTTCTCGTCGAGCGGGCTTCCAGCTTCTACTACATCAGTGCTCAAGAGGCACCTTTCGCAGTCACACATGGCCATCGCATCTTGCAACAGGAGCGAATCGTCAGCTATGACAGCGAGAACTCTGGCCTCATCAGACAGACTGGTGAGCGCAAGGCGATCATCGTAGCGTCCACGATATGGGAGAACACGTCTTGGGTGCGCGAGCACTTTTCGGATTGGAACCTCAATATCTATGTAAGTGGCCTGCCTTTCCTTCTCTCCATGACCTCCATGTACTAACTGCGACGAAAGGTCGTGAACGATGACAACGCCGAACTCACCGTCTCCCGCCAAGGAGGCAACGAAGCCGCCGTCTTCCTCACCTACATAATCAACAACTACTACAACCTACCTGACTACATGGTCTTCCTCCACGCCGAACGCTACCAATGGCACAACGACGATCCAATGTACGATGGCATCCCCGCCGTCAAGCATCTCCAGCTCCCGCACGTCAAGAAAGTCGGCTATGCTTCGCTCCGCTGCACCTGGACGCCCGGCTGTCCCGACGAGATCTTCCCTGCTCAGGGCATCGACGACCAACGGCCTGACCCATTCGGCATCCGCCATGCCTACACTGAAGCGTTTGGCCAGTTCTTCCCTGACGTTGAGCTTCCTGAAATTGTGGCTGCTCCGTGCTGTGCACAGTTTGCTGTTTCCAGAGATCAGGTGCGAAAGCGTCCGATTGTGCACTTTGAGCGTGTGCGGCAATGGCTGTGGGAGACGACGCTGGCGCCTGCGGTATCGGGACGGGTCATGGAGTACCTCTGGCACATTCTCTTCAGCATGGATGCTGTCAGCTGTCCGAAGACGGAACAGTGTTTTTGTGAACGATTTGGGTATTGTGACTTGGATTGCCCGGATGACGGCTTCTGCGAGGGTAGGTATTGGTTCACGCCTTTCATGTCGACGTTTCCTCCTGGATGGCCTTTCGTCGGCCAGGGTACAAAGTGAGTTAATCTGTCATGTTTGACTCATCCAAGCCTTACTAATACTCTGTCAGGGGTTTCCCGAGCTACGGCTGGTGGCAGTCTACGTACCCAAACGAGACCTGGGGCCTCGAATACACCAACATGAACAACCGCCTCGACCCCGATACCGACCTTAATGGCGCCATCGGCGAAGGCATGACCCACGAAGCACTTTCCAAATCAGACGAGGAGCTCAAGCTGTTGCGCCACGACGAAGACTATGGCGATGTCTTCAAGGAAGAATGGGAGTCAGAATATGGTGAGCGGCAAGAGGATGGAAAGGAGAATTCATCGGGAGACCCTGATGTCACGATTATGACGGATAAGGACGAGCTGATCAAAGCCATGAAGCAGAAAGAGGAGGATGAGAGGCCGAGTGATGAGTGGTTAGAGGCGGAAGAGGAGAGGAAGATGGCGGAAAAGGCTGGAATGGAGGATGAGGTGCGTGATGATCAGGATGAGGAGGAGTAAGCTACAAAAGACCAGAGGGTGAAGAAGAAGACGTCTGGATGATCGAGGAGTTTACCGTACTTGGTCAGCCATTCCCATGCCCTGGACGAGCAGGAAGCGCAAATGTGAGCACGTACCGACTGATCTTTACAGCACGCATGATCAGTCGACATATGAGCACGACACATCAAGAAACGACGAGCACAAACACTGAACCATGACTGAGGGAGGTTCTCGGTGACGCGCAGAGGATGTTGTCGTCTAAGGGTGGAATGAAGCACCTATGACAGAGACGGGAGAGATGATATCGCAAAGGCTGGACAGGCTGGATGAAGTATAGAATAGATATAGCTTCTTGGCTATAGATGGGATGACAGGTTGGATCAGTGGGGAAGATGGTAATAGTAAGCATAATGCTGTATGATGCATCCTATAGCATGGGTAAAAGATGAGTGAAGCTTGACAAGTGAATAATTTGCATAGGCATGGCCATCAAAGGCTTAGTCACGTGATGTGTCATATATTTGCCACTCAACCTCATTTTCGTCGTACGTGATTATGATATGTTTATACGACACACGACTCATCTTACGTACCAAAGCCTGATATCAGGACCTTCTCGTGTCGCGATGCAATGTTGAACCTTTAAAAGGGGAAGAAAGAAGCATATCTGCCACGTCGAATACAGTATTATACTGTACACGACTTTCCTTTCCGTCGATCAAGCACCCATCAATCTCCAGTACACTCCTATCTACTGCGTGAATCCGACTCGAATCCCTCAAAGAAGCAGGACCGGAATCACCGAAATCCAGCGGCGTGGATCTTGAGCTGAACCGGACAATAACAACCCAATTACGAAATAAGATCATCGCCAGAAGCAAGGATGGGCACGTCGATCGTAGCCTCAAGTGAGCGACAAGGCAGTCTCCTGCTCGCGACGGCGGCGGCGGTGGTGGGTGTGCTGGCTGGTGTGTTGCTGACGGTGGGGTACGGAGAGGCGATCTCTGCGCTCGTTGAGGGGCGGGCGATGAAAAGCTTGGGAATGACTGGGGCGGAGATCGATGAGGGCGTGGAGGTTCGTCATGTGCAAAGGCAAGGGAAGAGGCAGAGAGAGATGAATGGACAGCGAGGAGAAGAAGAGGGAAGAAGTGGAGTAGAAGGGACAAGAGGAGGGTTGGAGATGAAGAGAGATGTCAAAGAGGGGATTGAAGGGTGTATTGGGATTACACCGTTGATTCGACTGGTGAGTAGAAACTTGGCGTGCGTGCGTGCGTGCGTACGTGCGTACGTGAGTGATAAGTAGGCGTGAATGCATGGTCCAGTGACGTGTGCTGTGGTAGAGTGGTGGTGGGACGCTGAAGTGCTGAGGAGGAGAGATCTTGCTACAACCTAGCCCTGTCGATATACATGCCCACGCGCATGCCTCCTGAATCAGGCACCATCCACCATCACCTCATCAAGCATTACCACCACTATCTAGCCTGACCTGGCCCCCTCCTCATCCTCTCGGTCTTTTTTTAACTACACCACTGCACTACTGCATACCTCCCTTTCATGTCTATACCACTTCATTCACCTCAAGCCGCCCCAGCATCTCACCGTCTCATCGTTCCCTTCCGAACCACGTCTTGTTCCAATCACAGCCCATACCTTTGTCCTCCCCCCTTCACGACCTCACATCTCCCACACTGCCCAGTAGAGTCCAGAAACTAACGCTCCATCCCTTCCACAGAAATCCCTCTCCGAAGCGACCGGTTGCGAAATCCTAGGGAAGGCCGAGGTGAGTGCGACTATCTATTTCTGCTCGGTACGACCTTGAGTATGTGACGCATGATACTGATACAGCAAACGCAAATATGTAGTTCCTCAACGGAGCAGGCCAAAGCCCCAAGGATCGCGTGGCGTTGAGCTTGATTGATACGGTACGTCTCTTCCTCCTCCCTTTCTTCCTTCCATTTCCATCTCCTTTCTCACTTCTTCTTTCTCCTCTCCCTTCCAGTTCCTTCCTCCCGTGCTTCCCCCCGCCCGCGCTTCCTCTCCTTATCCGGTTTCTTCTCAACTTCCTTTTCCTAACCTTCCGGCACCGGAACGGCTCCATCTTCAGCTCAGACTGCGCTTGGGCGGCCATTGAGGTGGTATACACGCACGCACGCAACGAGTATGTTCTGCTAACAACCTTGTGTCGATATTCTAGGCGGAAAAACAAGGCTTACTGACGCCACATTCGGGCGATACGGTGTATGAGGGCACTGTTGGCGTAAGTTTCCGAGTTCTGTACACTCTTGTCAGGCACGCTATCCAGTCCGTATCAGCTCGTCGAACTCGATGTGGCTGATTTGGCTGGCTAGCTGGCTATTTGAAGGTGAGATGGTGGTGGTGATGACGGTGCTAACATTGTGATCCACAGTCTACAGGCATTTCCCTAGCGGCGATATGTAGAGCCCGAGGGTATAAAGCACACATGTATGTACCAGAGTTTCTTCTCATTTTGCCCCATTCTTCCAATCCATTCTTTCAATCTCGAGGTTATCAGCGTCTATGCTACTATTACTATCTCATTGTAATCAACCCCTCCAACCCCCTTTGATCC
>Ga0058702_10000526_pt1 | contig 15695 bp, 16 predicted proteins | sample AgamicOrSfe_FD_83781 | JGI IMG/M metagenome (GOLD analysis project Ga0058702, IMG submission 83781) | Agave microbial communities from Guanajuato, Mexico - Or.Sf.e | ecosystem: Host-associated > Plants > Phyllosphere > Phylloplane/Leaf | place: Guanajuato, Mexico | collected 2012-05-30 | reverse complement strand
GACAGTCGCCAGGAGGACAATGTCCTCAACTTCCCAATCCTGCAACGATCGCGGTCGCTGTTGCGATGAAAGTCCGGAGGTTGTACCAGCGGACTGTGCAGGAGGTACTCGAACGTCGCCATTATTACGAAGGCGGCCAGAATGAGTGGAAGTTGCTAGGGCGCGCACGTCTGTTCTTAATGCTGCGTCGTCATTATTGTTGTTGTTGTGATGTCTATTCCCTTTGTTGATATTGTGACCCAGGACGTTGGCCGTGTCGTCTTGAGCGTCCGTCCAGGTACTCTTGCCGCGTTGCAGCTGGGAGTAGGCATCTTTCTGTTGCGGTGAACGCTGCTGCCGAGCGTCTGCAAAGAATGGTAGATTCGCGAACAGAAACAGAGCGAACAACACCGTCGTGACTCCAATGCGGGAGTCTGGAGGACGGCTCATGGTAATATGATGAACCCGCCACGGCAGTGACGGGCCATGGATGAATGCTGAATAGCTAGACTTAAGGTGATACTGAGAGGTTGTTAACGAATGCAAGCATGCTCGAGCAAAGGAATGCAATAATTCAAGTGCAATCGCTCAGCCCCTGGTCCCCTGGTATCAATGTCTCCGCAGCCTTGTGAGGCACGTGAGGGTAGGCGCGTCACCAAATTCCGAACCGTCTCTTCTCGTCCTGGGGTCCCCATCATACATGACTCTTCGAGATGATGTTATGTTATTCAGATCAAACTACCGTATAGTTGTATGGTGCACATCAGGTCAACGTGGAGTGCTCTCGCAGGCGGACAGTGTAGCATAGCCCAGCTGAAGAGCCACGTCAACCAGCACAGTATTATGACCTGGGCAAAATATCTAATTCTATATGTGATCTAATCATCATCATACTTGCCCGGAAATTCTCCCATGAGCAAGTCGTCTGGCACTGGGCCTTTGTGGTTTCGCACCCATTCCGTCTCTGCACGAAAGAATATCCACTGTTTTGATGTTAACAAAGGCCAGACTGATCGAGTAGTCTGAGTCTGAACTTACCACCCATCTTCTGAACACCTCCAGCAATTCCAATATAAATATTCCTCCTTCCCATTCATTGATATGATGTAAATGTGGCGATAGCTTTAGACTCCAGGTGCATCGTAAGAGCAAGTCCATGGCGATCACAACGTAGTATATAGAAGGGTTCACAAAATACCGATGGCGCCGTAGTCCATAAGGGTATTCTGGCATCTTCGTGAGCATGTCGAGCGGTGGGTCGCGTTGCTTCTGCGAGAGTGAGAGGAGAGTGAGGTCCCAATCTTTCATGACATCCCACCAGAAAGAGTAGAAGGAGTTCGCAAATACTGCAAGCAGCCTGCAAATACTGTCAGTCGCCTCCTCAACCAGCCATTACTCCAACTACGTACCACAAGTTATACATCGTCGTGTCAGACACTCCGACCTGAGTCGAGTACTGCAGCGCACTAAGTACAGTCACTGGAAACGCTGTTGAGTACTTCAGCGCGTTGGCTAGATGCTGTCCACCCCATCCCGCTGAAGCACTCGCGCCAGCATTAACCCCTTTCCGTACGCGAAAGTACTCGATCATGCATTGTCGAAACCGAATCATGCTTGGCACGCAGATAAGCAAGGGCACAAAGAAGACCCCGCCACAGCTTCTATCCGGCCTTGCTGTGCTGTGTCTTCGGTTGAGCATCATGCACAATGCGACAAAGAGGTCACCGAAGACCTTGGCATACGAAGTGAGGACATCCGCAGCGAGGACATCGCCGAACTTTCCTTCTGATGCTTCAGCTATGCCTCCTATACTTATCCGTCGTAACACCTGGAGAAAGCGGGCTCTTCCGTGCTGTGCCACATTGCTTGGAATAACAAAAGCCGCAATGAGAAAGAGGAGGTAGATATTTGGGAGGATTTCCCAGTTGAGGACAGCCACAGGGTCGCGACGAGTGATGGTCCAGAAGAGTAGTATAGATGCTGCGAGGGGTATTGATAGTAGTGTAGCGAGTCGATATGTTGACAGGTGGTGTGAGATTTGCGTTGCGGAAGTTCGTGATGGGTAGCGAATGAGTGCTGGGACATCCTGACAGGCAAGCAAGTCAGCCTAGTGTCATTCGTCCAGTTTTGCGTGGAGAACATACAATGCGGATGGCAGAGAGATAGTGAAGATTCAGGCCCCAGGCCCATACACCTGGGGTTGGTCAGTTCCTGTAGTGTATCACGAGCGCATACTGCTAACCAAGTACAACAATGATAGAGACTCGATATGGCAGAGGGAAGATCAGACTGAAGGAGTCGACTTCTGACTCGACAACAGGGTCAAGATCTGCCATATCGATCTATACTATCGCCGGGCAGAGAAAGCAAGTCGTGAGGACATGCGCCGATATAGCTGATATGTTGTTTTCATCTGAAACACCCGCGGACGTGTCGTATTATTCCTTGCCAAGCTTTATGTACGGAGTTCAGGCCGGTCGGTAGGAACGAATAGGGAATAGGGGTTAAGAGCACTACTCCGTACGAGGAGTGCTGTGTCATGGTAGACGTTGCGCGCAAACTCGTATGGGCATTGTGGTCATAAAGAGTAGATATGGAAGAATGGTCTGTAACAAGTGGAATTGGTTTATATCCACATATATATCTTCACGTCGGCTTCAGTGGTGCCCAAGCAGACATGCTACTACTCTCGGTATCATCATCATCGATCAAGCCAGTTTGAGGTCGTGTGGGAAGTCGTGGAGGCGTGCCGTTTGCTATCGTCCTATCCATGGTCGTCCGAGCCATAAGTGAAGGAGATGATGTTGACGAATTGACTACACCATTCCGATATGTTGCTGATGATGACTGCTGTGAGACATTTGCAGCGATGCCAGCCTTTGTTGAGATTCCGGTGCCACCTACTGGGACTCGCCAGATGGGCATCTGGCTAACTTGACCTTGCGTCGCCTGTGGTCCTTTCTGTTCCTCGGTACTTGCTCTCGAAATCGGCGTGCTACTCCCAGTGGCAGAAGCCAAAGACGGTGGCTTCCGTGGTATCATCGGAGGAGCTTTTCGTGCGGCTGACGCTGTCCCATTCGTGCTTACTGAATGTATCGAACCATTCGAGGCATTGCGAGTTGGTGCTCTTGAGTTCATTGCAGGACCCACCGACGGGATTGAGCTCAATAGGGGTTTTCGCACAGATGCTTCGCGTGATGGTAACGGTGGTGCTGATTGTGCATTTGTCGCAGGCTTCGATGCGCCGGATGATGTGATCCAGTCAGGTTGACTACTTGGAGTCCATGGATTGGATGGTCGATCTGGGTTAGGCAACATGCCTTTGCCAGGAGGTTGCAACGTGGAGCGTGCTGGCATACCATTGTCCAACCACCATCTCCTTCTATCTGAGCTTGCCGGAGGAAGGCCAGGCTCGATCGAATCATAACCTAGAAGGTCTTCTTCATCATCACTATCGTCATTCTTGGCATTCGCTGTGGCACCAGCTATGGCTATTTTCCTTTTATCGTAGAGCTCCCTGCTCATCGAAGCTTTGAGCTTTTCGTTCACAATGCTAACCTTGCAAAGAAAAGTAGCATAAACAGGCCGATGATCTGAGAAGCGTAAAGGTGCGGTATCGTAGTTTATTTGTCTCAGATTATTGCCTTTTCGCAGGATTCGATCGCACCAGGCTGGTATCCTTGCTTTCTCTGATGTGTCATACTCGTCAGTCTCGAGGTCGTACTTGTAAGTGGGTGGGAAGAAGATTCGGGCCTCAGCGTAGTGCGGAAATGTCAGTCCTGCCACCATCTGTAGATTGAGTTGATCATTCTCATATAGTGTCTCAAAGTCGTTGGACTTGGCTAGCTTCACAGCTCTCTCGTACGACAACCCTATTCGGTAATTGAAGTCGCCTAGCCAGATTACGGTATCGTGCGCCTCGATCGTTCGACCTCGCTGGAAATGAAGGCCCTGATTGATTGTCCTGAAGTCTCTGTTTCGCTCTTCATAGTTTGCGAATCCTGCTGCTAAGTGGGCAGTGACGAAGCACAAGCTCGTGTTGTCGATAGATAGCCGTATTGCGACAGCTCCTTTGTTCCCAGCAATGCCCGATAGCCCTGTCTGATTGTCAAGTCAGCATTACGGTGCTCACATCTTCCTGTACACGAAAGACTCACCTTCTTAAGACTACCTTCCACATTCTTGATCCTGCCCAAGAGTCTTCTCTTGACAAAGACGGATAAGGATGCACCAACAAGCTGACCACCACGAAGGAGCACATACGACTCTGAACCAGTCTGCTCAGCATATGCATTTAAAGTGCGCTTAACAGCCTTCTCCCACTGTTGCCGACGTCCTGGTTCTGTAGACATTATCTGCTGAGGGCTCAGCTCCACGATCTCTTGGAAACCTACAGCGACGATTTCAGGATTCTGCTGGTGGCGCTCCAATGGTGGGCAAAGCCAGGAGGATAGATCTGAGTTGATTCCGTTGGTTCTACCATTGAGATTGAATGTGCCCGCCCAGATATGAATGTCCTTCGATGTAGTATATTCTGCAGCTCTACGGGTAAGCTCATTGTTCACATAGTCATTGATAGGATCAAATAAGTAAACTGTCGACTGTCCGATGAGCCGACCGAGGAGCAAGTCCATCGTATTTTGCCTCCCTTTGTCCGCGAAGTTGTTGATGTACAAGCGTGTGGCACTTTTGCGCACATCTGCCAAGGTCCCTGCCAGCGAACTTTTTCCAGACCTTGTATAAGACGACTTGAGAGCTCCAGTGCCAGCATAGATCTTCGATAGAGCATCACCATTATCAGCCCAGAGTGTACCATGTCTTGCGGTGAAATCCGATATCACTCTCTCTTGACGGTCTGTTAGGAAGTGGTCCAGAGCAGCTTGACTGATGATCGTCTGAATCAAGTTTGTACGATCAAGACAGTCCAGACAGTTGGTTCTGAAGACACCTTCCTGCTGCAGCATTGCGACAGATTTCCGCCGCGTAGGGTCGTCTTCGTCGGCTATCCCAGCACTCTCCTCTGACACAGTTCCGGCGAGGAAATATGCAAATCCATCAACAGAATCCTGGATGTGTTTGAGGAGGCCCTTTGCAGCCTCATAGCCTGTGCCCCTTGTTTCTGCATGGAAATCATACCAAGTCTCTGATATAGGTGCTTTTTCCGCGTCTAGTGGATGCCCACCACCAGCGCGGCTGTTTCTTGCAGAATGCTTGATATGGTCACGATACCTTTGTGCCAGTTCTGCCTCGCCGGCCTTTTCCTTTGAGAGCAGATTCACCACATGTACAGGTCCGTACTTTACATCGAGATCCTCAAAGTGCTTGTCAAAGGCAGGCTGGGCCGCTTGTGGTGATCTAGTGATGGTAATCTTCTGTTGTCCTGGTATGAGGCCGGCTGCCTGTTCCCAGAATAGTGGTATAGAACCTCGGACTTGAACGTACGAGAAGCAAATGCCATCTGGGCTCCAGAATATAGTCTCTGTCTCGACAAAGTTGGCAACATTCCCGTCGTCATCAATACCTCGAGCATTGAACCGAGTACCAGCTCTTCTGCATGATAAGCGCGATAACAGTGTTAGATAGCAAGGCAAGCCAGATCGTAATTGCCCACTGATAGACATGGGAGGATTCACTGTCATGGTCGAAGCAAAGCCTCGTATTGCAAAGGTGAGCAATCGCGTAGTGTCAAGTGCATGCTTCTCGTCTTCCGACAGTCTACTGCGAAAATCGACCAGAGGCTGTATCGCGAATGCATTCCAGAGGTAAGCTTGATCAAACGTCTCAAAATCGAACTTGGAAGAGTCTGATGACCGATCTTGCAATCTGCTTGTTATGTCAAAGTCCGCGCTAAAGTAGAAACTGCCATCACTGAGAAGCTTCTGTATCGCCGTACAAGGGTGCTCGAGAGTCGGATCTCGCCTGCCCAAATCACCATTCTCGTCCGCACCCTCCTGGGAATATGCGTTGTGAGGATCATACTGTAGACGATCGTATTCAGCCTTATTGAGACAATAGAAGTCTGTGTTGAGTATTCGTTGCACCGTTTCTCCTGGACGCGCTCCTGCAACCTTTACTGCAGCACTGACAACACATAAAAATATGTCATTATCCACTGTTATCAGTCCCAGCGTTCCTGACACACCCTGTGGACTGATGACTCGGTAGTCATCGAAATCTGCAGCATCGATGGTGACAAGCTCGACAAGACATTTAGGCCCAGCGCCCAAACCTTGCTGCCCGGCTACAGAATTGGAGGTGCCTGCGGCCGGGGACGCAATATGGCGCAAGATCAATGCATGCGTTGGTGTGACAACTGCCAGCGAGCGATGGGGTCGGTCGCGCAGAAGAACTCTTGCGGCCATTATCTATCTTATGCCTGAAGGGTGCCTTCTAGGACAGCCTGGCTGCAGAATGGCTTAGTGATCTTGAGGATGGAGATGCAATGCGTTAGTGTGCGTGTGCATCGTGGCAGCTGATTTTAGCATCATCGCGTCATGGTGGTCGTCACAGCGATAGAGCGAGGATATAAGGGCGTAGGGTGGTTGTACTCTCGTCCAAAGGTTCCGCCAGCGAAACAATTTGGCAGAATCAAATGCTGATCGAGTTGTCTTCTGTGAGTTGTGTTTCAAGTCATGTCGTAGTCGATACCCGGCCGATCCTCCACATTACCACGTGTTATAAGCTTCAACGGCCGTGGGGTCAGCACTAGTGCTCTTCGGGCGAACCTAGCCGATTGACATGGATTTGCTTGGCGATAAGGCATATTGAACTATTTACTAACATCCAACTCTTTACCTAAACACCCTACTATTCCTACCACCTCTGTCTTCCAGCAACAGCGCACGATAAGACTTCCAGACCCCATAACCACACAACATGGCGCCCATTGCAGTGTCCGACCTCAACCAACACCCGCACAATGTCACCACTTTGAAGGCCACAGCACCAGCGTTTCACCCCACGGGCACTCCAGACCCATCAAGATACCACTGCGCAACGTCAAAGGAGTCTATGGAAACAGAAGCCGCCCATGCTGCACACAACTACCATCCTCTTCCAGTAGTCTTCTCGCGTGCAAGTGGTGTACAGGTGTGGGACGCAGAAGGCAAGGAATATCTCGACTTCTTGTCAGCATATTCGGCAGTCAATCAGGGCCACTGTCATCCAGAATTAGTTAAAGCACTCTGCGAACAAGCCCAGCGATTGACGCTGAGCAGTCGAGCATTTTACAACGATGTATTCCCAAAGTTTGCGAAATACATCACTGAATTACTAGACTTTGAAATGGTCCTGCCAATGAACACCGGGGCCGAGGCGGTCGAGACAGCCATTAAGATTGGAAGAAAATGGGGATACAAGAGCAAGGGAATACCAGAGAACCAGGCGCTTGTCTTCAGTGTGCAGGAAAACTTCCACGGGAGGACCGTGAGTAGTGGTTACGTTGCTGAATTGATCAACTGCTAATGCACAATCAGTTTGCAGCAATCACGATGTCGAACGATGAGGAGAGCCGTGTGAACTACGGTCCATACCTCCCCAACATCGGCAGTGTCTGCCCTGCGACTAAGAAGCTCCTTCGGTACAACAATGTCGAAGACCTGCGGGAGGCACTGGAGGCCCACGGTAAGAACACTGCCGCCTTCCTGGTCGAGCCAATACAGGGTGAAGCTGGTATCGTCGTCCCGGATGACAACTACTTGAGAGAGGTCAGGAAACTCTGCGATGAACATAATGTTTTACTCATCTGCGACGAAATCCAAACCGGCATTGCAAGAACAGGCAAGATGCTTTGTCATGAATGGAGCGGTATCAAGCCCGACCTGGTCCTGCTGGGCAAGGCTATCTCCGGCGGTATGTACCCAGTCAGCGCTGTGCTCGGCTCCAAGGAGGTCATGCTCACGATTGAGCCTGGCACACATGGCTCAACTTATGGTGGAAATCCTCTAGGATCTGCTGTTGCGATCCGGGCTCTTGAGCTAATTCAGGAGGAGAACATGGTGGAACGTGCCCAAAACCTTGGCACACTGTTCCGCGAAGGCCTTAAGAAGTTGAACAGCCCCATGATCACGACTATACGCGGTAAAGGTCTTCTGAACGCCATTGTCATCGACGAGAGCAGAACAAATGGTCATACAGCTTGGGATCTATGCATGCTGATGAAAGAGAAAGGTCTATTGGTACGTACAAGTCGAGTCCAATCATTTGGTTGTGTATACATACTGATCATCACGTCCAGGCAAAACCTACGCACCAGAACATCATTCGCCTCGCTCCACCTCTAGTCATAACTGAACAGGAAATTGAACGATCGTTAACGATAATCGGCGAAGCAATCCGCGAACTGCCCAACCTCAAGGGCGCCGAGGAGAGTAAGGTGTTGCCTCATGGCGAGAAGCACGTCCAGGTCGGACTGGAGAACTGAGTAACCCGGGACTTGTGAATATTACGGAGAACTTCAGGATTGGATAGAGAGCGTTTGGATAGCTCGCATATGACGACTCGGACCTGAACGACTGCATAAAAGCATTACACCTAGGATTGTTGGATACTCTAGATGGGGCATTATACCTAGATTTGTTAGATGACCTAGATGATCAGATGCAGATGAAAAACTTGCACTGCGCTTCCTAATCAAAAACCGCTCACGGAGCATAAGTCTAAGCAAATGCCTGATGGCACCTTCCCTGGACTCTTTCCATGCGAACTGACTGTGAATGTCACCAGGATCTGCAGTGGAGCGTACCGTAGTGATAGCAGCATCACTGCCAGTACTACGAGTAAGACGACATCTGATGTTATGGACACGCTGACGAAGACGGCGGAAGATGGTTGAGGCAGGCATGGTCAAGCTGTGAAGAGTGCCGTGAGGTATCGGAACAATGACTCGGTTGTAGTTGTAGACGTCGCGTGATACAGTATCGTTCCTATCAAACCTATACTGTTTCGAGAAGGTAAGTGCTCATAACATATCAGGCAGCTCGCTGTGCTCGGCGTTCAACTGCGCATAATCTTATGAAGGCTTGCATTGGCACTTGGCACAATGACAAAGGTAGTATTGGTAGTATTGGTTGACAATGATCAACTCTATCAAGTACATGGCCATCATGGAGAGATCCTCCATGGAGAGCACCGCAGCAAGAAAGAAGTGATGATAAGGTGCATAAGGCTCAAATGTGAATCGAGGTTGAGGTTGAGATAAGATTTATAAGCTTTGCCGGTTCGTCGGAGATCCCGGTGCCGAGCTTCATCGTCTAATCATCGATGTTGATCTCGGATGCGATTTACATTTGCTAGTCGCCCCCTCGTCCTGTTTCTTCCTTCCCTACGCCAGACACATTCACTTTCACGACAACCTCTGCCTGGTCTCCTATACATTATCGCGACGTCAAGTCATCGTCAGCAGGTTCAACTCACAGCAAACATTCAGCAGCAGCCTTCCTTCTACCTCCGGATCAAACTCCACGAAGGATTGTCTGATCTGAACCTTATTCACGGCTTGCCAGCACATCTTTTGATCTGGACCCATTGTGCACGCAGAGAGACACATCCAGCTGTTGTCGATACTAGCGCCTTCGGCGTGATCACTGGAGAAATATGGCGGAACCCGGTGGCGATCGAGAATATCACAGCGCAGACCCGGTGGCGGAGGCGAACGATGCCAACCACGAGGAGCCTGCAGAAGAATATGAAAAGGACTTGCCAGATCACCACAAGCCGACCCACTCTGCGGAGCATGGACATTCGAAAGAGACCTACGTTCCCCAAACGAATTCCCGAACAGATAGCAGCAGCGAGAACTCCGGCCTCGAACTCGCGAAAACAGAATCCCAAGCACCAACAGTGTATCCGCGCGGCTCGTGGACGAGATGGCTCACGTTACGGTCGAGGACGATACCTCCAGTGCCCAAAGTGCGGGAAGTGTCGAGGGAAACACATGCCAACATTCTCAGCATTTATAGGTAAGCTCTTATATACGCATTGCAATCGACTTTAATACTAATCTATTACGCCCGGTAGTTTCCAGTGGATGCAGCCCTTGATGGAGGTAGGCTACAGCCGTACCCTGGAGGTGAATGATTTGTGGGAAGTCAATCCCAAAAGACGCGCAGACTTGCTGGCGAACAAGCTGGAAGCTGCTTTCAAGACACGAGTTGATCGAGGACACAAACGTCCTCTACTAATGGCATTGTACGATTTGCTCAGGTTTGAATTTCTATTAGGAGCAGGGTGTCAATTAATATCGGCGATTGTCCAAGTTCTCAATCCGTTCATACTGCGGTATCTTATCACCTTTGCTTCCGAGGCATACAGCGCACAACACTACGGCACTCCCGCCCCCAGTCTCGGCCACGGTATCGGCTTGGTCTTCGGCATCACCATCCTTCAGATGATCCAAAGTGGTTGCACGAACCAGTTCCTGTACCGCGGTATGATGAACGGAGGACAAGCACGCGCTGCCTTGATCTCGCTCATTTTCGACAAGTCAATGCGAATCTCGGGGAGAGCTCGTGCTGGATACAGCGACCCTGATGCGGAGATGCGTCTGCCGGCTGGGATCACGCCTGGAAGTAAAGAAGAGGCGAAATGGATGAAGATGAAGCTGAAGCAGAAGGAGAAGAAGGATAAGGCTGCTAAGAAGGCTAAGAAGAATGAGAAGGGACCACCGGCGACCGAGGATGGTGGCTGGTCCAGTGGTCGGATTGTCAATTTGATGTCGACTGATACTTATCGTGTTGATCAGGCATCTGGGTATGTTTCTTGCCCGCTGTTTCAGCATTATTTGAGCATATACTAACACGTTTTCTAGCATGTTTCACATGATATGGACAGCGCCTATTCAGCTTGTCATCACGCTAATCCTACTACTAATTAATATCTCATACAGCGCGCTCTCAGGTTATGCACTCATAGTCCTCATGATGCCCATACTCGGAAAGTCCATCAAGAGTCTGTTCAAACGACGAAAGGCTATCAACAAGATCACGGATCAACGTGTCAGCTTGACTCAAGAGATCTTGGGAGCTGTCCGATTCGTTAAATACTTCGGCTGGGAGATGAGCTTTCTCGAGCGTATCGAGACCATTCGGAGGAAGGAGATTCGCTCCATCCAGTTCCTCATGGCTATTCGAAACGCCATCAACGCCATCTCCATGTCCATTCCGATTTTCGCTTCGATGTTGGCGTTCATCACTTACGCGCTTACAGCGCACGCCTTGAATCCCGCCTTCGTCTTCTCCTCCCTGGCTCTTTTTAACTCTATCCGTATCCCACTGAACTTGCTACCCCTGGTTATCGGTCAGGTTGTCGATGCTGCTTCGTCTGTAGGACGTATTGAAGAGTTCCTCCTCGCGGAGGAAGCGAAGGACCAAGCTGTTATTGATCCAAATGCTACTGCTGCCATCTCCGTGGAAGCTGGAGAATTTACATGGGAAAAGACAAAGACTTCGGCGGAGAGCTTCAAGGCACTTCCCAGTGGTGATGCAAAGTCCAAGAAAGAGCTCAAGCAGGAAGCAAAAGATAAGAAGGCAGCGGACAAAGAGGCCAAGGCGGCAGGCACGGCACCCTCCCCGACCAACGCCAGCGACGACAACGTTGCCAAAACATCATCGAACGGCAATGATAGCGAGAAGACATTGACTGATGAGGAGCCTCCTTTCAAGATTGCTGACCTCAACTTCTCTGTTGGACGCAATGAGTTAGTGGCTGTTATTGGAGGCGTAGGATCTGGTAAGAGCTCGCTCCTGGCCGCTCTTGCGGGTGATATGCGCAGGACCGGTGGTACTTTCACTATGGGTGCTAGCCGTGCATTCTGTCCGCAGTACGCATGGATCCAGAACTGCTCGCTGCAGGACAACATTCTGTTCGGCAAGAGTATGAACTCTTCGTGGTACAATAAGGTCGTGGATGCTTGTGCCCTTCGACCAGATCTTGAAATGCTGCCAGCTGGCGACCTTACCGAGATCGGAGAGAAAGGTATCACTGTATCTGGTGGTCAGAAGCAGCGTCTCAACATTGCTCGTGCCATTTACTTTGACTCGGACATCATTCTTATGGACGACCCGCTATCGGCTGTCGACGCCCATGTCGGCCGTCACATCATGGACGAGGCTATCTGCGGACTTCTTGCTAACAAGTGTCGTGTGCTCGCGACGCATCAGCTGTGGGTACTCAACAGGGTCGATCGAATCGTCTGGATGGAAGACGGTCGGATTAAGACCACTGGAACCTTCAAGGAGCTGATGGCCACGGATGAGGAATTTGTCAAGCTCATCGCCAACAATGCCCAGGAGGACGAGAAGGAAGAGGAGGTCGAAGTGATTGAGGATGAAGTCGAGGACGAGAAGAAGCAGCAGGATAGGCGCAAGCAGAATAAGAAGGGCGCAGCGCTGATGCAAGTCGAAGAACGTGCTACGAAGGGTATCTCTACGGAGGTCTACATGGCGTACATTAGAGCATCTGGATCGATACTGGTGCTTCCTTTTGTCTTCATCCTCCTGGTACTGTCTCAGGGCTCTAGCATTGCCACTAATCTCTGGCTGTCTTACTGGACATCGAACAAGTTTGGATACTCGACGGGAGCATACATTGTAAGCATTATTCCACCCGAAGCCTTCATGATGAATAATGAGAAGTTTGTGGAGAGTACCGTGACCTTTTCAGGCTATTACCTCCGGAGCAATACTGGAAGAAACAAGCTAACGAACACTTTCAGGGAATCTACGCGGCACTGGGTGTCGCACAAGCCTTCCTCATGTTTGCATTCTCTGTTGCACTCTCGATCTACGGCACAACTGCCAGTCGTGTCATGCTGCACCGCGCTATCACTCGCGTGCTCCGGACACCAATGGCTTTCTTCGACACCACACCACTCGGTCGCATCACGAACCGCTTCTCCAAGGATGTCGACACCATGGACAATGTCCTTACTGACGCCATTCGTTTCTTCTGCATGACCATGGGTATGATCATTTCGGTCTTCATCCTGATCATTGTCTACTACTACTTCTTCGTCGTGGCACTTGCGCCTCTGCTCGTCGTCTTCCTCTTCTCTGCTAGCTACTACAGAGCATCGGCAAGAGAGATCAAACGTCACGAGGCCGTTCTGAGGAGTACCGTATTTGCGAGATTCTCCGAGGCTGTGAACGGTATCTCGACTATCCGAGCTTACGGAATGCAAAAGCACTTTGCGAGCACCATCCGCGAGTCTTTGGACGAGATGAATAGCGCGTACTTCCTTACTTTTGCTAACCAGCGATGGCTGAGCGTACGATTGGATTTTATCGGCAATCTGCTCGTGTTTGTCGTGGGGTGAGTGCCGTAACCTGACAAGGACTGTTAGCTGAGCTAATCATCTCTCCAGTATTCTTGTTGTGACATCGAGATTCACAGTCGGCCCAAGTACGGGTGGATTGGTACTCTCCTACGTCCTCTCCATCGTGCAGATGATTCAATTTACTGTGCGACAGCTTGCCGAGGTGAGACCTAAATCTGTATCACTTCTTGACCATGCCCTAATATGCATCTGTAGGTTGAGAACAACATGAACGCCACCGAGCGCATTCACTACTATGGCACCCAGCTCGAGGAAGAGCCACCTCTCCACCTCGCCAAGGTCGACGAATCATGGCCTCAACGTGGTGAGATTGTCTTCGACAACGTCCAAATGCGCTACCGTGACGGTCTCCCCCTCGTACTCAAAGGCCTAAGCCTACACATCAAGGGCGGCGAACGCATCGGTGTCGTCGGCCGCACGGGAGCAGGTAAATCCACCATCATGAGCACGCTTTTCCGCCTGACCGAGCTCTCCGGCGGCTCCATCGCCATCGACGGCGTGGACATCCAAACAGTAGGTCTGGCAGATCTCCGCACAAAGCTCGCCATCATCCCACAAGACCCCACACTCTTCAAGGGCACCATCCGCTCCAACCTCGACCCCTTCGGCAAGTTCAAGGACCTAGAACTCTGGTCTGCTCTCCGCCAGGCGGACCTTGTAGGCTCGGATATGGAACTCGGCGACGCTAATGCTCGCATCCATCTCGACTCTGTTGTTGAGGAAGAAGGTCTCAATTTCTCGCTCGGTCAGCGACAACTTATGGCGCTGGCGCGTGCCCTCGTCCGCGGGTCGCAGATCATCGTATGTGACGAAGCCACGTCTTCCGTGGATTTCGAGACCGACGAGCGTATCCAGTTGGCTATGCGAAGAGGGTTTGCAGGAAAGACGATGTTGTGTATCGCACAGTAAGTTTCCACTTTAACCTATCACCCTAGCCGAGAGTGCCCTCAAGCTGACCCTGCCATTAGTCGATTGAAGACCATCATACACTACGACAGGATCCTGGTACTGGATAAGGGCGAGCTGGCGGAGATGGGAACGCCGATTGAGCTGTTCTCGAAGCAGGATGGCATTTTCCAGGGAATGTGCCAGAGGAGTAACATTCATAGGGAGGACTTTGACGTGCCGGAGTTTGCGGCGGCGTTGAAGCATGAGCATGAGCATGAGAAGCAGCATGAGAAGTAGAGAGAGTTCTGCTGCGACGATTCGTGATGAGCATTCAGGGTCGCACAGGCATGGTGTTTGGGAAAAGCGTGTGTCGCAGGAGGGGAAGGAATGAGCGCATATATGATCCTTCGTTTCAGTCCCAACATACAGATATATTTAGTCATTATCGCTTATAGTAATCGATCATACAGCCAGAACAAGGTCCGGGAGCATCCTAGAGGCAATGCCGTAGTGATTCTACACAGCCATGAGACTTGACCCTTGAGACTTGGTTTACTTGTATTCTAGTACTGTCGCTACATATCGTACCACTGCTCAGCGCGTGACCTCTTTGGCCATATCGTTCTCGACCTTGGAGGGGGGGGGGAGAGGGTCCTCCTTATACTACGGTACATCTCAGCACACCCTGCTGGTGGACCGACAGCATGAGCTGGGCGTCAAGATGGTACATATCAGCAAGCCTGACGGCGGTCTGCACTCAACGGCACCCTCCAGCAGCCTCTTGGGGTAAGTCTTTTGTGTGGCTTAGCACGGTGCGAAAGCAGGCACGCGCCTTCCTCCTCCTTCCTGGAGCCAGAGCAGAACGCGTGGCACCCAGGCATTTCAGAGGTCACGCGCGCACTTGGGTTTGTTGTGTTGAAGTACGCATGCTTGGCTGCTTTTCCTTGCTTCCTCCTCAATCCAACTGTCCTTCTGTTGAGTGAGGTGCCTTATTTCAGAGATGCTGGTCCCGCAACCGCTCCTCTCTCTTGGCAGCATCCATGGCTAGTTGCTGGCGCTCTTCTCGTAACGTGCTGTAAATCTGTTCCGGACCACGTTAGCATATGCTTCTGTCTCCTCACATCCATTAATCGTGCCAGGCCCACCAACACCTTCGAGGCACAAGAGATAAGTGACAAGACAAGACTCACCCAAAACAACCACACCATCTCCACAAACCCCCACGTAAACACCACATCGTTCCTCAACCAATCCACGCCGCTCGTCTTTCCCATCACCATCCCCTGCCCATCCCCCGCCATCTTACTCCCCAAATAAACCCACGCCTCCAGCCCCAGAAAGAACGCCATCCTCAACGGCGCCTGTAATCCCCAAAACTCATGGAACACATCCGCTCGCAACCCTGCTGCAGCCAGATCCGAGACTGCTGTATATGCGAACACTAGCGCGAGGAGGCCTGTCCCGGCGTTGGGAGTGGTGAGGATGGAGGAGGCGG
>Ga0058702_10000524_pt1 | contig 15745 bp, 17 predicted proteins | sample AgamicOrSfe_FD_83781 | JGI IMG/M metagenome (GOLD analysis project Ga0058702, IMG submission 83781) | Agave microbial communities from Guanajuato, Mexico - Or.Sf.e | ecosystem: Host-associated > Plants > Phyllosphere > Phylloplane/Leaf | place: Guanajuato, Mexico | collected 2012-05-30 | reverse complement strand
TTTTCTGCGCTCTCTTCGTCTTGGTTTTGGATGCTATTTAATAGTGCTTCGAGATTCTTGGTGGTGGCTTGTGCTATCGGTATCGAGATTGCACCTGCTGTGGGCTGACCTGTGGCCTGGTCGATGAATTGTACACGGACGGAGCCTAAGCCCTCGGGGATCTTTGCTTGCTCTGTGAGGTCGAGCTTCTCTTGGTCTGCTGCTAGCTTTTGCCGTTTCGATGGTGGTGGGAGGACGGTCGCCATCTTTTAGTTGAACAATGTGCTGGAGAGAATGAGGAGTAACGACCCTCTGCTGAACAACTGCGATAGGTCTGTGGAGTAAGATGTCGTCCACGATTATGGCAGTCGTTTCTGACTGGCACGACTGGACTCATCCAGGCAAAATAATTAATTTACATACATCGGAGAACTTCCGATGTTCATGTCCTCGGCAAGTATGTGTCACTTCTGTTTCATGGCGGGAGTGAGGGAGAGGTAATATGTGACAACGAAACTGTTCAGTCTAATCTAATGTCCAGGCGGGCTGAGGTGCTACAGAGCAACCTTCTCAGCTTGAGAACTTCCCTCATCTGCCTCTTCTGGAGCTTGACCTTCCGCATCGACCATGACAAAGTCACCCCCGAGCTGTGCCTCTACAGCATCCTGGTATTGCGTTGTCGAGTCCTCTTGTATCTTCTCAACTTCTGATGTCCTCAGCTCTGCCTCGGGTACATGACTTTCAGGACCAGCAGCAGCATTTTCCTCTGTTAGAATATTTGCCTCTCCCGCGGACTCAGGACCGTGTTGATCTGCATCGGCGCCATCCTTGTTCGAGAGTAGCTCTTCCTTGCCTTCTATCGAGGCAGCCCCATCGATCTTCTGTTCCGGAAGACTTGTATCCATTTCCTTAACCTCCTTCTCCTCCGCCCTCTCCTCAGCCTCCTCCCAATCCTCAGCCACACTCTCCTCCCTCCTCGCCTTTTCCAGTCGTCTTTTCTCCTTCTCTTCTTCCTTCTTTCTCTTGACTTCCTCTACCCGCTTTTTCTCCTCTTCGTCCCTCTTCTTTCTCGCCGCAAGATTACCTAGTACGAGAAAGCCACTCTCTGCGACCGCAGGCTTGATTTCTGGCGGTCGTCGTGCAGCGGCCGCCTTTGCTGCAACTTGACTCCATCCACCTTCACTAGATGTGTCGAGTTCGCGGCGGAGGACGTTCAGTGAATCATCGAAACGGCAAAGCTGTAGCGTACCAAGTGGCGGTGTGTATGCATTGAATGACCGAGCCAGCGGGAATCGCAGGTCTTTTAGGGCAAGCTCTACGATATTCGATGGCTGAGCGGCAGTAGGCTGGACTTTGAGCGCAACGTTACCATTAGAAAGGAACTGAACACTAAAGGCAAGTTTCGTTGCGGTCTGCGCTTGAGCCGAAGATGTCGGAGCGCCAACAGCGACTTGCTGCTGGACTACGGCCACTGCAGTCTCAATATCGTCGAGCATCAGAGCAAATTTTGGGTTAGTAAGTAGGAAACCATTGTAGGGATCATTCATCACGGACGAGCGAGCTTTTGCAGCTGCGGCTGCCTCTGCATTCGCCGTAGTACGTTGGCCCTTGCGAATCCGCGCACAATCTCTGAGTGTCTTATTTGGTGGCGCTACAAAACGTGGTGTCTTGAAGATGGCAACATGGCGATGGGGCTCAGGATCCATGCTCTCACAGTCGAAGCCAAAGTCCTCGGACAGGTGATGTAAGAAGCTGCGTTGATGTGCGGGCATAGGCTTCATGCGAAGACGCTTCTCAGACTCGTCAGCAGCAAATACTCGAAATTCCCGTTCTTGATCTGTGCACCACTTCGGATGCTCTGCGAAGAGGTCGAGTGTTTCAGCGGAGTATGGTATATGATCGTCCGTACGATTCGCGGAGTCGATGTTGAGCGCGACCGCAAGCTTGCGATTGCGCTCAAGACGGGCGCATTCGGCATCACAAACAAGTGACATTTTGGCATTTCCTTCATTGTCTTTCGAGGCGCTGCAACGAAACTCCTGTTTGTGATTCTGGCAATCGCAAGTCACGATGACCTTATGAGTGCACGGTTGATCTTCCTTGCACGGATAAGGTGCGTGGCATCGAGCTTCGTCAGGATGATCACAAGCCTTCTTCGGCTTGCCGCAAGGTTGTGTACACTCGCCATGAGCATCCTCGCACTCACCTGAGGCATGACAGGTTTTCTGGCAGAAGTGGGAGCCGCACTTCAGCTTACGACCACAAGGCTCTCCGCAGCGGACATCAGTGAACCAGCACTGCTGATTCTTTAAAGTCTTCTTGCCACAAAGACATGTCTTTTCGACCAAGAAAGGACATCGTGGACATTGCTCGTTGTCCGCGTGGCAGTTATGAGGCACTTGTGGATGACCACAGGCTTTTGGTCGTTCACAGTCGTATCGACATGGGGGAGGCTTCGTACCACAAGGTAATGGAGGTTGTAAAACAGTGCGGCCACAGTTGCAAGCAATTTCCTCGAAGATCGCCTCTGGGCAAGCACGGCAAGCCCCTTTGTGGTCCAGATTCTCGCAGAAGTGATTACCACAAGACAATAGCCTGCCGCAGATTCGAGTGCAGATGTGCTCGGCTTCGAAGCCATCATCCATTGTACGAGATGCTGCAGAGGCCAATGGTCTGTGCTTCTTCTTCTTGGTGAGCCGCTCGATCGCTTTGTGCTCGCCGGGACAACAGCGCTCTTCGCAAGCATGACGACCACAGTTGAGCTGCACTCGACATGTCCTGAAACATTGAGGCGGCTCATTCGTTCCTTGATGGCACAACGACGTGGATGTGGTTCGCCCACATCTGCAGGTAATTTCGATCTTCTCTAGACATGAGCCACATTCTCCAACATGGCAGACCGCGTTACAGGCATGCCCGCAAGGGAGAGGCTTCTCACATCTCTTGTGACAATTAGGTATTGTGTCCTGACACGTCGTTCTCGTCACGCCAAGTTCACTCAGAAGAGTCTTTCCGCAAGCACAGTGGCTGACTACATCAGGTGACCACGGGCAGTGCTTCAAAATACCATCTCTTGGATGACATGGCTCTTTGCAATTGTGGTGACCGCAGTCAAAAGGCGATCCGCAGAGATGATCGCCCGTGAAGCAACCGACAAATCCTTCGCTCTGATCCTCACCACTGTCGGATTTGACATTGCGAAAGCTGGTCTTGTTGTCATCCTTGTCACAACAGGAGATCGTCGTAGTCTCCTTGCCGCAATAACATGACGCTTCAATCGGCACCTCGCAAGCTCCGCACAATCCAGGATGGCACGGAGCGTCGTGCACATGCTCTCCGCATCCTAGTACTTCACCACATGGCTGACCACAGCTCCAGCCGCCATCTGATGCCGTGCCAGTACACTTTCTTGTCGTGGTCTGCTTGCCACAAAAGCAAAGCTCGTGTTGTATGAAGGTGCAAGGCGGATGTGGTCCAGCATGACACAATTGATCGCATGGATGTCCACACGCTCTTGTAAACCCACAACTTTGCCCACAACTATGTGGATTGACACCAGGTATAGGTCTTGGCTCGAGCTCTTTACCACACCAGCAGCTGTACTCCCTAGGTTTAGAATCTTGAGGTAAGTTACATCCCGGACATCTCCACTGTCGTACGCTTTGTGTTTTACCGTTCTGGCCAGGCCGGCCAGCCCGTTCTGCTGCTGCTACTTCCGAGTTGCTTGCCCACCTCTTGACACAGTCGAGATGAAAGACTGTCCAGCACAAGTGGCATGACCACACTTTCGACCTTCTCATCACTTCACTAGTGCAAATAGGGCATTCGTACTGTCCATTGTCTATATCTTCATGTACTCTCGTGGAAATATCCGGCGCTGTTGACTTTGACAATCTGCGCTGCCGCGGTGGCTGTTGATTGTTTCTTTGACGTGGACCGGATGACTTCCCTTGCCCAGGCTGGAACTCTGGCGCATCGCCTTGCAGCGTTTGTGTTGCATCTTCTGCCGTCAGGGCGCCTCCAAAGTTTCTCGACTGCACAACCGTGTGTTGGTGTCTGCCCTGCGCACCTCGTCCAGCTCTTGCCCGATTCTTACCTTGTGTACCACTCGATACATGTATGTCGTGGAGATGTGGGTGCTCATTACTTGCGACAGTGGCGACTGTTGCAAGACGTGGTGAAGCTGGGGCCGCAACTGTTGCTGGTCTGAATGCTAGTGCTGGATTTCGAGGAATCTGTGGTAACCGTGCAGGACCTGGAAACAGTGGCGCTGAAGGATCTAGGGGTGGTGCACTGCCATTACCATTGGCATTACTGTTGCTGTTACCTCCTCTTCTTCGATTACGATGTGGCCGATGAGAGCTGGGCTGGGATGATTGTGTTGTTATCGGATCAGCGTTAGAGGCATGCGACATGATGGTGATATCGAAAGGGACGCGAAGTGAAATTCGTTCCGTCCTAGCACAAAGGTCGGTGTGCTCTTCTGGATGTATAGTATGATGGTCGTATCTGCTGTAGATCGGGGGCCTGTTTACGGGGAGGATTTGTCTAGAAAGCTGCTAGAGAGGATGTCTCCCTATACATGCTAGAGAGAGATTGTCCCCCTATCTGATGATGCTCGGATCTATATCGACAAAAAGACGCTCAAGTGCCGTAGATTGGTGTGGCGTAATGTTGTGCCAAACGTGAAAGATTACCATGACGTTCCAGGTACAGATGACTCAGACCTAAAAAGAGGGACGGGACGAGCCATGTTCCGGCCTTCTAGCCTATCGGAAAGCAAGTCCGACGAGGCTACTATTTATTGGATTACATGTGATCTGATCGATCAGACTGCATGTCAAATCTCAAAAGACAAAGGTCATAAAGCAAGAGGTCATTTCCATTCGCCAGTACACACTATCTAATCATTGCCCAGCAGCCTTGTTGTGGCGCTGCTGCCGCATTATATCGCGCGCAATTAGTAAAGGACTTCGTCGACCAAGCTAGCTCACGCTACAGTATCATCATGCAGCTATGTGATGCTTGGCGAGATCCCTTGCAGGACTTCCGTCTCTGGGTACCGTATCCAGACCAGCCATGTCCGCAAAAGAAGAAGGAAACCGGGTATCCATTAAACAGGCGCAAAAAAAGTCGTATTCCCATCGCATTGAATCAGGTCGTGAAACCTTGTGTGCTCTCCACACCCTCCATCACATCGCCGTCACCATGACTCGCCTGTTGGTCGACCTCCCGCTGAGCAAGAACTTCTCGCGCGTAGAACTCGACGAGCATGGTTGCATATGCCTCGAGCTCCTCGACAGGAATGGCGAGCCGGAAGTCGTTCAAAAGGAGAAACTGAAGCTCAAGGTGGTTGAGCTCGACAAGGGGAAGTCCTCCAACCTGTACGTTGTGTTAGGTTATATGACGCGACATCATGTCAAAAATTCATACCTTTGCATATCGCGAATTGGTATAGAAGACATCCGAAAAGTACTTGCTCGCGCATGTCACTGCTGCAATTACCAGACGATGTATGTTGAAACTGTCAACGACGAAGAAATGTGCAAGACTGGTCGCCTCGTCCTTTTGGTTGCCGTGTTCGGCTTCGATATGTTCTGCGTAGTCCTTGGAATCTGTAGTCGCAGGCAAATTGGGACTATCATGTTGGTCTGGTGTGGCCACATTTGCCTGTCTTTGTAGAGTCTGCATTGGCCCGCTATTCACCTTTTCCGTCATCCTGTCGAAGTAGACAAGTAGACTGATGAAGACCTCGTAGGTCGTGGGACAGTAACGATGGATTCTGCTGAGATAACTGAGGATCGTGATACTAGGCACGTTTTTGCCGTGAAAGGCGAGTACGCTGGAAGTCTGCTGCGGCACTTTTGCGTTCGTGCTACCATCTTCTGTACCAATCGGCTGATGTAAGTGTTGATGCTGTTTATCATTTGTTGTAGTGATCTTGGTGAGTAGACCGGCCACCATCTCAATGACATCGGATATAGGCATTGTGCTGATTTCGTACTCATATTGCGCATTCTGCGTCTTCGTGTTACTCTGTTGAGACTCGGGACGAGAAGCGCCTAGGGGACTAGTCTCGTCATCGAGGAAGCTTTGGATATGCTGGAGGCTCTTGATCTTTATCTTCCCGGGTGACTGAATAGCTGGAATCTCTTCAAAGGACGTGGCAGGTGAGGTTGCAGCAGAAGATCCATCCGAAATGAGGTCAGGGATTGAATCACCTAGCTTCGCAGCCGACGGCTGTGAAGACGGCTCTAGCGCTGGTTCGGCTGGTGGCGAAGAGGCAGGTTGTGGGGGCTGTGAGTCTTGCGGTATGAGAGGTGAATGCGCCTGGGAAGAATGAGTGTGGGCACTTGGGGAAGCAGTAGAAGCCGGAGGGCGAGATGATGTAGATGTTGGTGGCTGAGGACGGGAGTGCGAGCGATTGCGCGTGGGAGACGATCGGGATTGATTCCTGTGGCTGTGGCTGTTTTCAAGCATGCTGGATTTGTGGTAATGTGTCGCGTCGTGGGCGGCCTGAGTCAACACAACGGAGCCCATAGTCGTCTAAAATACAGCCCTAAAGAAAGGATAGTCAGCGATCATCATCATGGCGGCTCGAGATCAGAAGTCGATGACCGATAGCTCTTGTCACTAGCTGAGCTTTGGCATGGAGCCGGCGGCAAGTGGCGGCGTCATAACACTTGGCACGATTGCTCTTAGATAGCATATAACCACATCTTGCAAGCGCAACACAATGCAGTGCTCCTATGACAGACTGCGCACATTGTGGTGCGATCGTGAGAAAGGTTGCCGGGTCCAGTGATAGTGATAGCAGTTCAGGACGCGGACGCGCATCGGGTGGGAGGAAGCTTACCTAAACAGCATTACCCAGTAACCATAAGACGCCTCTGAATAGCACAAGTGATGAGATGTGAAGGGTATAAGGGGAAGAACTATGACGAGAATGTCGAGGGAGGTGAAGTTACAATAGTATAGGTTGACTAAGTGAATTGGTGAGAGGACCATGCACCAAAACACCGGCAATGAAACGTCAAGACCCTGAATTACGTAGGACGGCATCTTCCTCTACGTTGCAACAAGGCACCCATCATATATTAGATCTTAACCATAAGAGCCCTTGCTTAGTGAGCACCTGGGTGTATCCTCTGCGCGCTCCTGCGCACTTAAGCAGAGTAATTCCTGCTTACTTCTGCGCACGGGGCTGCGTCATGCGCATGCAGCTGTATGGATTTCCTCCATCTATCTGCTCCGGATTACAGCCGTCCCACTTTCGTAGATCCTTGGCATTCGGGAGAAGGCTGTTGCACGTGTCCAGCAGTATCAACGCTTTGCTGTCTTCTCTCTCCAGCTAAGTGCTCGACCTACTGCTTGCCTGGTCCTTCATACCCATATGTGCCACTGTCCGGCAGGTAAAGATGTCTCTGAGCACCCTTTGCGGTCAAGACGACCATGCGAATCACGCCTCCCGAGCTGCCATCCCATTTGATGGCTTCGCGTAACGAGCCCTTGACAAAGCTGACACCCTCCTCTTCCGTCATGTTCTCTTTCCAGTTCGCATCACAGTAACCGTAGATGTATGTCGATCCGGAGCCACCAATGGCATATGACTGCTTGTGTAGTGAACCACCCAGAGGAATTGAGTAGACTTGTCCACCGTGGCGGTGGTCGTATCCAGCTATGATCATGCCGGCACTACATCCGTCAGTGGGTGTCCGGATAGTCTGTGCCTCGCCTCTTACCTCAGCTGGTCCTTGTTGGAATAGCATAGTTCTTGGAATAGAGCAGCAGCAGTTTGCGTGGTTGGTGGTTCCGAGTTGGCACTCCCATATAACGCCAGGTAGTACTGCACAATGTCCGCCACTGCCTGTGTGTCTGCCGCTGAACCTGATCTACAGCACCATATCGTGTCGTGGACTTGTGTCAATTTGTCTGTTACACGATTCGCGATGTATGCTCCCGTGGTTGTTCTGCTGTCTGCTCCAAGAATGACGCCGTCTTTGAATGTGATTGCCATGCTAGATGGGCATTAGTTACGAGTCTCGCTGCCAGACTGATCGATCATACATGGAAGTTCCGAGACTTGTGGAACATGTTAGCTGTGCTCTTCAAGGTTACACTTCTCAAGATGTCATACTTCACCTCACCCTTCTTGAGGTGATTCATGTCGACGTGAATTCCATCTATATTGCTGTTCAGCTTTTAGACCTACGATAGCTAAGCTGTCTTTTCTGTACCTTCACCAAGCATGCCAGTAGGACCCGCGTGACCCGGCATGTTGCGGAACGTGTGAGCTACCAAGGACGAGTTTGATGATTATTGCCTGCGTAATTTGGAAGGATTGTAGACTCTGAATACTGTACGAAGTACTGGCAGAAAGGTCGTTGATGAGCTGATGTTTGTAGTTTGAGTTGATGATGGTGAAACGCGAATTGCAATCGCCGCCTTCAGACGAGACCCTGTTTCTTAAAGCTGTGGGGTAGACAGTTGCGGGCGATGTGAGTCCACCAGCCTGCATCCACCTCGACGTCGTCCAATCTACATACCTAGGTGGTATGGCGGCCTTTGGTGCGCTCACTGCGCTTTCGTGGCTACGCTTCCCTCTGTATGCCGTCTCCGGTATCACGGCCTTAGCAAGTGGTGGACTGTACTGGTTTCAGAAGTAATCACTTCTCAAGATCCTACTCTGGCACTTCGCTTATGATCATAGTGAATTGATCTATCCGCGCAATATTCCGGCTGACGCTCGTACAAACTTCTTGCTACCTTCCAGCTTTCCTGGACTGGAACTTACCGACTGGGAAGAGCTTACAATTCCCACTCCAGACGGAGAGAAGCTCAATGCACTGTTGATACGACCATCAAATCGAACCAGGGCCAGACCAGTTACAGTGATCACATTCCATGGAAATGCTGGTAATATTGGGCACAGGATCCCTATTGCTGGGTTACTGCAAGATCATTATGGCGCGAATGTGCTTATGCTAGAATATCGAGGCTATGGTGCATCTACCGGAATACCGAATGAGAAGGGTCTCAACATCGACGCGCAGACTGGACTGGATTATGTTCGGCAAAGACTAGATCTGAAAGACACAAAGATTGTGATATATGGGCAGAGCTTGGGTGGAGCTGTCAGCTTGAGTTTGGTAGCAAGGAATCAAGCAGCGGGTGACATCAAGGCATTAGTACTGGAGAACACGTTCTTGTCAATCAAGGCGCTAATCCCAAGGTAGAGCTTCTGCCAGCATAGCTCTAATGTCTGCTGATTCCCTCTTAGTGTCATGCCTGCTGCTCGATATCTGACTCCACTTTGTCACCAACATTGGGCAAGCGAAGAGCTGGTGCCAAAGATCAACATTCCAGTACTCTTTCTAAGTGGCCTACAGGATGAGATAGTTCCGTAAGTCGATGCGAGTTTCCAGCCTAGGAGATGCCTAATCTGTTGCTAGGCCACAGCACATGAAGCGGTTACATGAGTTGTGCACGTCGTACAAAGAATGGAAAGCCTTCCCTGATGGCACTCATAATGACACAGTGGCGAAGGAAGGCTACTTTACGACTATCGCACAATTTCTGGAGAAGCATGCCTCCGAATGAGAAATCGCGGAACTTCTCTCTCAGCTCACGGACTAAGACATGAATTGAGACATGATCTTGTCATCGCCACAATGCCTGCAGTGCTTGGCAATCATTCCTCTAGGGGCTGCAATTGCAATGCCTATGCTATTCCTGAAATGGCCATATACCGCTTTACCGGCACGAACTTATATCATTGCCTTCATGTCGTTCTTGGACCGGTACGTTTCATAGTGGATGCAATAGCGGCTATTCGTCGTTTGTCGGACAACTGGCATTGCTCCATGGATTTCCTATGCTCCAGAAACCACTTCGCAGAGTGCCCATGTCGGACACGATTCAAGACAGTGAATGTGCTGGTACTGCGCTACTCATGCTCTTCTCGTGGCTCTGGTGATTGACGATTTTTCATAGTCTGGGAAGGCAGAGTGAAGCCAATAAGCACATTAGCATTACTCGCTGTCGCATCGACCCAAGTTGTCGGTGAGAGCAAGACCTGAACGTGAAGACAGACTGTCTAGGTCTCATCAGATAGTTACATAAGCGTGGCTTCATGAAAATATACAGTGAGAAGTATTCAAAGCAAACAAGCTTGAAGTTGAGGTGTTCAATGCATTGTGAAGCTCTATTCGCTAATTGGCTCGAATTTCCTGGTTCAAGCAGTCCCGAATCGGTTTGACACTTGAACCTCGACTTTCAAAAGCCAGCCAACCACACCGGCAGCTTCGCTCATACCCATCAACACCCCAATACCCTCGTTCGCCATTGAGTTTGCAGCAGCTGGAGATGTTTGCCAGGACCGTTCTGCGCTCTAGCCACGCGCTCGGCGCCGCCCGCCAGGCCGCCGGCCGGACGACAAATGTACGAAACCTAGAATCGCCGCCTCTTCTTCCCTCCTCCACGCCATGAGCTGGACAGCACAGTCATAAAGCACATCGATCTGGAGCTAATATCATCGCAGCGCACGATCTCTACATCTGCCGAGACCACTTCACAATGGAAGACAGCTGCTGCCATCAGCGCCGCCGCTGTTGCGCTCACGGGTAGCGGAGCTTTCTACTATGTCAACAACGTCGACGCCATGACACCTACTGAAGAAGGGTTCGTCCTCAAAATCACACACCCCCTGGTCTACAAATAGGCTGGACCAAAGATGGAGACGACGAGCGCTGACATTGCGTTTACAGTCTTCACCCAACAAAGTTCCCATGGGAGCACGAGAAGTTCTACAAGACCTTCGACCACGAGTCGTATGTTAATCGTTACTCTGTTGCTTCCACGCCTGCTAAAACTATATGGCAGCCTCCGCCGTGGTTTCCAGGTATATCGCGAAGTTTGCTCATCTTGCCACTCTCTACACCGTGTTCCTTACCGAGCCCTCGTCGGTCAAATCATGACTGTCGATGAGGCCAAGGCCCTTGCCGAGGAGAACGAGTACGACACCGAGCCCAACGACGAAGGTGACATTGAGCAACGTCCCGGCAAGCTTTCCGACTACATCCCTTCGCCCTACAAGAACGACGAGGCCGCTCGTTCAGCCAACAACGGTGCCTTGCCACCGGACTTGAGCTTGATGGTCAAGGCTCGCCATGGCGGTTGCAACTACATCTTCAACCTATTGACCGGATACCCGGAAGAGAACCCAGCTGGTGCGGTTGTGCAAAGTGGATTGAACTTTAACCCGTACTTCCCAGGTACAGGTATTGCTATGGCGCGTGTCTTGTACGATGGACTTGTAGAGTATGAGGACAAGACCCCAGCTACGACTTCACAGATGGCCAAGGATGTTGTGGAATTCCTCAACTGGGCTGCCGAGCCCGAGATGGACGAGCGCAAGAAGATGGGCTGGAAGGTCTTGTCTGTCCTGACTGTTCTCTTCGGTCTCAGTGTTGTTGTCAAGAGGTGAGGTCAAATCGTACGTGTCGATGCGCGACATACTGACGATATACGCAGATACAAGTGGGCACCGCTCAAGACCAGGAAGATCGTATACAACCCACCTACGACCGGCATCCACCCTTCAGCCAGACGACCGGAAGTCACGCACAAGGAGATTGGAAACCAGTAGACTGGGCGCAGTAGCGGGGGATGCAAAAGAACAATGTATGATTGGGGATGGCACGGATAGACGAACAGTGGTAGCTGTTTTGTAGCATGTCTTTTACTGAACAAATTACCTTTTGCCATATGTCCTCTCTGCACCAGCAACTACGAGCTCGCGGTAACCTTCTGGTCTGTGACATTACTTGATTACTGTAGGTCGTACTGCCAAGCCGGATGTTGTACGCGCGGCAATAGACTGTCTGAACCACATCAATTGCCACACATTATTCGATATAGATAGTAACACTTGGACTAGTGAACCCTTCCATCTGCTGATCAATTAGAGCTTCGCGGTCATCTGACGACTAAGTCCTGAGCTCTGATAGGCATTTTGATGCGACTACAGTGTGTGCTCGTTGTGCTACCCGGTCCGGTATGCGAGAAGACCAAAGGGTAGGTGATAAGGGGTTCAGATCTAAAAGCCAAATCTGTATCTCGGTGCCACAGGCAACCGCGAAGGACGCCGGCTTTTCGGAACGAAGCGAACGATCCACTCCATATTCTCCATCTCCCTCTCTTCTTCTAGCTCCTCCTTCTTCTTTTGATCACACTTCTTCATCCACTCACATATACCGCCTCCATCCATCCCATCTTCACCGCAGCAACAGCAACAAAGCCCAAGGTCGTTCCCAGTCTTCGCGCACGTACAGAGCTCTATCATAATACCTTGTAAGTCGTCCCATCTTTCCCTGCATGCTGATCACAAGAAGCCTTCCTGACCATTTTGCTGCAGATCGTCAAACAAACATGTTCGCCTCATCTGTTGCCCTCCTCGCCTTTGCGACACTAGGCTTTGCTTTCAATGACACCGATGCCAACTATCCTTACACCATCGCCGCTGGTTCTCTGCCTGCGTCCACAACGGGCCCATGGTGTGTCGCTCAGCAAAACTCTTGCCGAGAAATCTGTGGAGGCCTAGCTTCTCCCAACGACTGTGATTCTGTAAGTACTACACGTTGAGAGCCATATGGGACAACATGTCATTCTGAGCCTAGACGCTAATACAACGCTAAACCAGACGGCTCTCACCTACAACTGTGTCTGCAGCGGTCCTGGCGCCGTCACTCCAAATGTCACCCTCTACTCGCAGACTATTCCCTTCTACACCTGCCAACAATACCGAACGAACTGTGTCGCGAGTACCGACAGCGCTGTAGCCCAGCATGCTTGCAACGCTATTCCTTGTGGATCTCTCGACCCTGTTGCAGCACTTGCCAACTATTCTAGCTCTCAAGCCGCCGCTGCTGCGTCCACCACATCCAGCCGCGCTTCAGCCTCATCCTCCGCTGCCTCCACTACCGGCGCTGCTGGCTCCGCTACTGGTGCTGCTGGTAGTGCTACATCTGGTGCCGCCAGCGCTGTTGCGTCAGCCACCTCCAAGGCTGGTGCCGCTGCTGCCACTGCAGGTGTCGGCCTCCTCGGCGCTGCTGTTGCAGGCTTTGTTGCTTTTATGGCATAGATGGATGAAGAGGTTCTCGGAACTTATGGGTGACGAGCTAGACGGTTTACGCATACCAAGATGATCGAATTGGTGAGATAATGGGCGATGACGGAGTACAAAGGGGACGGATTCATTACTTTTGGCACGACGATGGGAAATGAAAGCCTTGATTTCTAGATAGGTCAATTGTATTCACGTTTCAATCATGATACTTAAGCTGTTGATGATCGGCCATGCTATGCCAAGCATTTTGCATCCGTAAATGTTGCCCAAGATCGTGCGTCATGTTCGACACGAAAAATCCTCCATCCTCATCATCGCACTCGACATATCTCTCGCGATAACTAGTGCGCCCACTTCATGCTCAGCAGAGTCTATCGACTGATAACCCAATCTCAGACCATTATTCACTCGAGAATACGTCCGCCTCCACAACACATCCGTGACAAAGACAATCGCAAAATTATGGCAACCCTCGGAACACCAGGCCGCAAGCACAAGATCACAATAGTCGGCTCTGGCAATTGGTGAGAATGCGTCGTTGGATCACGCACTTACGAACGGCATAGCTGATTCTACCTCGAGGGGATCTGCCATAGCCAAGATCGTGGCCGAAAATGCAGCAGAGCACTCCAATTTGTTCGAGCGAGAGGTGCAGATGTGGGTGTTTGAAGAGGAGGTGACAGTGCCAAAAGAGTCGAAACACTACAAGGAGGGTTCGGATATGGCGACGAAGCCACAGAAGATTACAGAGTTGATCAATCGTCTGCATGAGAATGTCAAGTACCTTCCGGGCGTGCCGCTTCCACACAACATTGTCGCAAATCCGGATATCAAGGATGCAGTCAAGGATTCGACGATCCTTGTCTTTAATTTGCCACATCAATTCATTCCAAAGACGTGCGAGCAGCTTCAGGGACGCATTGTGCCTTACGCAAGAGGTATATCTTGTATCAAGGGCGTCGTGGTCAACTCGGAAGAGGTTAGCTTGTTCTCAGTGGACATTGGCTCGAAGCTAGGCATCTACTGCGGTGCTCTGTCAGGCGCGAACATTGCAACGGAAGTAGCACAAGAAAAGTTCAGCGAGACGACAATCGCATATGACCCGCCTCCGATCGATTCTAGGCAACCCACGCCAGATACCTCGCGTTCAGTCTCGCCCGATGCATCAGATGTTGATCTCACAAATCCTCATAGTGATCAAGCGCGCGGCAAAAGAACGAAGCTCCAGCCATTGCCATTCGAATTCCCTCCACTATCCCACGAAAATGTCAGAAAGCTCTTCCATCGTCCTTATTTCCACGTCAGTATGACCTCTGATGTTGCAGGTGTGTCACTCGGTGGTGCGCTCAAGAACATCGTGGCTCTTGCTGCTGGCTTCGTGGATGGTCTGGGATGGGGTGACAATGCCAAAGCTGCAGTCATGCGAGTCGGTTTACTGGAAGAAGTGAAGTTTGGACAGAAATTCTTCCCAGACGCTTTCGACCCGCAGACATTGACAGAGGAGAGTTGCGGCATTGCGGATATGATTACGAGCTGCTCTGGAGGGCGGAACTTTCGATGTGCAAAGATGAGCGTGGCGCAGGGGATGAGCATTGAGGAAGTGGAGAAGAAGGAGCTGAATGGGCAGAAGTTGCAGGGGACGTCAACAGCCTACGAGGTCAACTCATTCTTAAAGAGCAAGGGAATGGAGGCGGACTTTCCGCTCTTCACAGCAGTGTACAGTGAGTATGATGGGGTATCTAGACGCGCAGCCAATGCTAATATGGATACAGACATCCTTGAAGGGAAGGTCAAGCCGGAGCAGATACCAGACCTGCTGCAGCAGGGTCATAAGGAGAAGAGCTCGAGGCTATGATGGAATGTATGATTACGAGAGACGACAAGAGTTATGCAGTTAGAGGTACCACTACGGTCAAAAAGGAGAAACCAACCTTTCAAGCCTTGTGAAGTGCAAAAGAGCAATACGAGCCTCGGAGGCTCTCGTACCTGCCTTGAGCCTTTCACGATTGACGTTTATCTATCTGATGCCACATGCCGCATCTGATCGACCGGCGATCAGGTACGCGTTGACGAGATTCAGTTCAGTTCTTTGATACATAACATCATGTCAATACCGAGCATTTGCTACAGCTCTAGAGCCTTCAGACATAGATAGCGTTGATAATGCATCGACAGTGTGAATCCGTACCTATCGTATCATCACGGACTAAGGAGGGGTGCGGGGCGTGCCAGTGTGATGTCACCTGAGATCTTCGATCGCCTTTATACAAAACAGGGGAATCGCAACCGGCATGCCTCAATGGGAAAACGGCGCTGGACTTTTCAACCTCCCTCGTTCTCCCATCTCCCATCTCGTCCGTCCTCCAAAACATCTCAACCTCATCCTTACGAACATCGTCGAATACAGTCTTTCCTTTGTACATCTATATCTACATCGTGTACATAAACCTCTGTACACCTCATTGTCATTCGCTTATCGAGCCTATATCTCTAATACTTAATTATCATCCTTACGTCTTCCTCGTTCGAGCAAACTTCACGACCTCATACCTATACTACGCCGACTAAAAATATGGCTCGCAACAGCCAATCAGTCTACCTCCTCCCTCTCACTGATGCTGGTGCTCCCGACGTTCCAGG
>Ga0058702_10000522_pt1 | contig 15762 bp, 19 predicted proteins | sample AgamicOrSfe_FD_83781 | JGI IMG/M metagenome (GOLD analysis project Ga0058702, IMG submission 83781) | Agave microbial communities from Guanajuato, Mexico - Or.Sf.e | ecosystem: Host-associated > Plants > Phyllosphere > Phylloplane/Leaf | place: Guanajuato, Mexico | collected 2012-05-30 | reverse complement strand
GTCACCTGCCTCTTCCTCCTCCGCAGGTCTCAAACTCTGCCTCCTATAGACCAACGCTTCCCTCAACGCACCACCATCCACAGCCTCCAAACACACAGCAAATTCCACTGCCACATCCGCCAACCGCTGACATGTCGTATCGTCTCCAACACAATATGCGTCAATAGCTCGATTGAACGTGACCGTAGCAAGATACTCTATCTCTTCGGTAGCGTAGCGCGATTGGTCTGTCGCGTCGTCGCCAATGTCTGGAAGCGGTGGGGCTTGCCTGGCAAGTGCAAGAGCTTGCGAGAGAATCATGTCGGCTTTGGCGAGGGTAGCGGTGTTGCTGCTGCTTGTGCTCGCGGAAGGAGAGATGCAGATGCGGTAGGCAGTCCGAAGCCAGCGGCTGAGGATATTGGGATTGCAGTCGGCGTGGGTGGCGGTGATGATGATCTGAGTAATTGAGGTTTAGTGTTTGAAGATTTTCGCTGTACGCTGTAGATATGTGTCGAGTATACCTCTAGAATCTTCAGCTGGACTATTTGCATTGTCAATACCGGTATCGAGGGTTTGAGGTTCTCTTGACTTACCCAAGGACGGCACCTCCAGGGAGTTCTGTATTGTCATGTCCACCAGGATCCCGAAAAGTCGCTGGTCTTGCAGGGGTATATATGCCTGTGCGTTGTCAGTGTGAGGCTGCGAATATCAATTCCCAAGGAGCCTACCTGAGCGATGGTAAGCAGATGCTCCCAGTCTTGTAGGTGGATGGCAGCCTCGAAATCATTCTTCAAGAGTTCGTGCCCAAGTCGCTTGTGACCGTCGTCCACAATGTCGAGGTGCTTCACATACTTCTCAGCATGATCATGTGCTCGACGATAGTATTCGTTCTAAGAGTGTCAGCGAAGCTTTTCACGCAAGCTGAAACACTGCGACCTACCTTTGTCTCTGTCTCGTCCTCTGCACGCGCCAACTTGATATAGGCATTGCATATCAGGACACGAGCAACTAATGTATGCAACTGATAGTCTTTGCTTTCTCTGATCTTGGACGGGGTAACTCGCTCGAACTGCCAGATATGAGTATGAGTAGAGGCGAAATATTAGATACTTACCTCCAAGAAAGCCTCGAGTATCCTGGTACTTCTCTCGCGAGGCCACTCTCCGTAATACTGTAGACCAATATTGTAGCTGTTCTTTGTGAACCACTCCAGCTCTCCATCCATGAATTGATCAGTCACTCTTGACCGTAACCCTTGTGCCTTGTAGGCCACTTGCTTAGCAGCTGGACAGATCAGCTTGAAGATCGTTTCACTGACACATTCAAACATACCTGTCTCGAAAATATCGCACAGCTGTTTAGCAATATTTCGTTCATCCCTTTGGCCTTGTACAGGTAGATCAGAGATTAGAAGTCTGCCTATACACCTGAAGACTGATCAGAATAGGTATCTCGTATTATGTGTTGCAAGAGCCTACCTCAACAAAGCAGGAAAGTGCGCTCCATTAGCCATATTATGATCGCAGCTGGTCATCACACTTCGCAACGCCGCGATTGCCTGTGATTTGTTGGAGCTCTGCTGCGATTCAGCAACGCAAGCGTACAGCAGATCCGTTTGTGTCGCGGAAGTTTGAGCGATTGATGCCAGACAATCTGAGGCTGTGCTAAGAGTGTCATTAGCAATCCTGACAGTAAGCAGGAGGAACGAACCCAGTCCCTCGTCCCCTTTCCGGAGAGCAAGTTTGTACGTCAGGAATCGTGTCAAAGGTGCTGTCTTGACGTTCTCCGGCATCTCTTCCAGAACTTTCTTGGCTGACTCCAGGTCGTCTCTTTCGACGGAGCATTGCAAGACCTTACTGATCTAATTGTCAGAAGGTTACTTGGATCTTTCCATTCGTAAACTTGCCGTGCAATTATTGCGGAGTTTAGATCTCCAGCCAAGCTGAATAACTTGTGCTGCGAGAGACGTGCCCAGTATTCTGCCTCGTCGAATCTCTCCTCCTTGTACTCCAAGCCAATACGCTTCCATATGAGCTGTATGAATTAGCAAATGATGATGTGCCAAACATGGTGCTAGGGGTAAACTTACAACATGCGCGGCATGTGTGGTAGCAGCGTCCAAAGGCTGCTCCGAGTGACTGAAGAGCTTATCCATGATGTTCGTGAGGGACCCAAGGGCTTCTCCATTGTCGAACAATGACTCGATGACAATCCACAACCTTGTGACGAAGACCTTGCTGGTCCAATCCGAGCTGCGTAGCTCCACAAGGCGTAGAGTAAGAAAATCATCAAGTGTGTTGCATGCGTCTGATGGACTTTGTTACGGATGAGTACCTCTTCAAGTCGAGAGTAAGCTAGTTGTTCACCTTTTATCCTTCAGTTTGTGAATGTAATTCATGATTCTGTGGATCAAGGTCAGCTGCAGATAATAGCGTGCTAATTCTCTACTTACGTGTTGAAGGTTGATGTGGTAACATGGACAATGCGTATGAGTCGATTGAGAACTTCGCAAATCTTAGCAAATAACAGGCTGCCACACGTAGCATACTGATTATACCATTGGAGAACATTGCCACGTCTAAAGATTCTTCAGCTGCAAGCAGATCCAGTCTGAGCATCGCAACGACCATTTTGTCCTCGTACTCCTGTTCTTTATTGAGCACAGGGAACGTTGTAGTTAATGCGGATGGCTCGTACTTTCTCCAACGCGCTCAGTATCGTACCCGCTTCCTTATGAGACTCACCCATGTGCATTGAGAGGAGTGCCCGCACTGCAAAGAGATCTAGTCAGTGGCCATGAAACCTTGTACAGGCTATATGGCTAAATACCGAGATAGTGCATGATGCTCAGCCTGAGCTCAAGGGCGTCAGGACTGAGCAGATGCACGTCTTGATCTGCCAAGATCTCCATTGCTCGTCTCAACCACTTCGCGGCGCGGCTGGGCTCATGCTTACTGAGGAGGCCTTTGCCAACCTCGAAAAGCAAATCCGCCAAGTACTCGAAGGCACTAGCTTCCGTTGAGCTCTCACCACGTTGTAGCACTATTTTGCTGTACATTGTTTCGGCCATGTCAAGCTTGTCTTGTTTCCAGGCCTGTATTACATCAGCTTCCACTCTGCGTCGCACCTCAACATGCGCAAAGTCTACCAAGAAGATTCTTAGGCCGAGGTACTCATGTTTCAGCCTTTGATATATCCGATCATTCTCGTAACGCTCATCGATACCATGCAGCACTGGAGTTGTTGGCAAGGAATTTGTGTTTTGGTCCATCCATTGCTCCACATCCGCAGCCTTCTCGAAGATAGCGGTACACAAATCGAGCTGCGAAGTGTCGAGACATGTTCTCGCTGCTCTGTTCGCGCTTCGTAGAAGCTTTACCGCGTCGGCCCAAGCGCGCGTCTTGTCTGTGTCGCGACCAGGTTTGCTTGCACAGGCGAGAATCAAGAAGGCGAGCGACTTCAAGAGTCCCAGAGTGACACTCAAAACTTTGGTCCCAGTGCAACTGTCAGCAGTCAACGCTGTTCTGCTATGTCGTGTAGCAAGGTTCCAAAGATTGACGCCCTTCTTCTCTAGCACATGAGCATCAGTCCTAGATGTGACAATCCTGGAGTGATTCCTGATTGTGTTGATATGACTTTTGAGATCGGCTTGTAGTGAAGAGTGGTCGGACGGGGTTGCATGTGCTGTCAAGGCGGGAAGACATGATTGGAGGGTATCGAGGAAGGCTAGTGAACGTGAGTTGTCAGATACAGCTGCGTAGAGAGCGCTTCACGAATATGAAAGTATTGTACGAGTCAAGACCGGGCAGGACTGGCGACTTGCAAGACAAGTTTGTACAAGTCCTTGACGAGACTCACTCAGCAGTTGCATGACCAGATCGTTGTCTCCATGTCTGTTCATTGTGGTTCAAAATTCCGAGGAATGAAGTTGTGGGCAGTGTGTTGTTGGCTGTAACATCTATGAAACTTCGTCGATCGATAACGTTTGATGTCTCAGATGCCCGTCAAACCGAGTCAGTGTACCCCTATTATGCTACATACGGTCCCATCACGTTGTCTTCGTAGGTGTGATTGGAATGAAGTTTCCAATGATAAGAGATGGACTAGCAGCTGATCAGCATGAACCTTGTGCATCTTGGTGTGCAATACTCACATCGAATGTGTGTCACGGATAATGGTGAATGAGAAGCAGCACTTCAACATGCCGTCCTTCTCGATGTCCGTATACTTATTGTCCCTGCCAGTGACTTCGCCTTGAGGACTGTGTAAAGAACAGCTCGTCAAGATAGCCTTCTGACTTGCATCGAACGCGATCGCACCAAACTTCTCCCAATAGCTGACTAGTGAGTCCTCCACAAAAATCTCATGTATTGACAGCTTTCCATCCCTCAGATGCTCCACAGGAACATGTATCAACTCTGCCATTTCCCTGTTTCCTCTAAATATTTCGCCGGATCTACGCCATAAACAGGCAGGTATGGCCATGCTGGCAAAAACTCGATCGTACTCCATCAATTTTCTTTCGAACCACATTTCGACCATCACCAGCTCGATATCCGTGAGGCGCTGCATACGTTCGCGGAACTTTGGTCTGAATCGGTCCAGCTGTCTCAAAATGCGTTGACGAGATGTTGCCAGAAGATTGCGATCCATGAATTGATTCATTTTTGCATAGCCCTTTATATAGTTGAATGGCTTCAGCAGTCCCGCATCATATTTCGCCCTGAGGAGTTTGTTCATGCGCTCTTCCGGAGCATCCGTCCCAGCTGGATCGGCCGCAGTCAGATAATATTTCTCGCGAGCCTTATCAGCTTGGACTTTCGGTGCCGCGCCACTCGTGGGCTTATCCTCTTCCATTGTGTTCGAAGCCCGAATGTTACTTTCACTTGATGGAAACCCAGACTCGATAGCATTCCCTGTTAGTGGAACTCTTGCTAGCGTGTCAGGCAGTGTTGAATCGAGCTCATCGGTCACTAAAGCTCCATCGTCGAGTAGGCTAGTATTCAGAAAGTCATTGAGAAAATTGAACTCATCCGATACAGCCCATTCACCAGGGTTGGAAGCAAATTGGAAACTGTTTGCATAGTCTCCCGCATAGTACGCCGTGGAGGATTCCGGACGTTGAGGAAGTGGGAAGTCGATATACTCATGGTTTTCAAGCCCTGGTTGCTGCGGCTTCATCATCGCAGTGGTATTCAACAGATCTGTGGGAGTCACAGAATCCATGTTCATGGGATCTCGAAGGTCCGGTTCTTCTTCTATAGTACTACTATGCTCTCGCGACACAATTTGGCCGGTCCTGTCTGGTGTCGATATCGCAATGCGCTCCTCTGATTTCCGACCTTGCCTCCGAGGTTCGCGAGCTTCGTCATGGCAAAGATGACCAATATCACGTTTCACACATCTAGTACATGGTCTTTGCTATATGGCAGGTCAGCGTTCAACAGGCTTCAGTGGCTCATGATTAGGCACCCACATGGTCACAAGTCATATGCTAAAACATTATGCTGGAGTCAGCTTTGTTGCGTAAGCACTCCAAGCTCATCGGATTGTGCTCACCGAACGACGGCAGTAGACACAAGCTATGGAAATTGAAATCAGTCAAGGGACACCCAAATCAGACCTGCAGTGCGCGTACCATGATTCACTTTGTGCCGTTTTTTTGCTCTTCGGCGACTCTCGTCCTCTACATTATCCTCGACCACATCTGCGACACTAGCGATGGGGCTGGCGAGTGTTGGAGCATTGTCTCGAAGCTCGACTTTAGGACTGTGACGCGGGGATGTCTCGCCCTTTCGCTGAGCGCTGGCGAGGTCCATCTCTATCAGGAAAGGTGCCAATAGGTGTCCAGGTTGATCGAGCACCCTGACGTGCGCAACCTAGCAGTCTCTGAAGCTTTCGACCTTCGCTCAGCTTAGATGTTAAGTCAAGACTACCTTCTTTTCCTCTTTGGTATAACTCATTCTGGTCACTATTGCTCGACCGCCGGATGATGTCCGGATGAAGACGTCATCTCAATCCAATGAGTTTATTGCCTCTATCTTTGTCATGCGATCAATCGCAATTACCAGCATTCTAACTTAATCACACAAAATGAAGATTCTGACACCAGAAGAAGAGGCTGCCCATGACAGGTATGCTCTGCATCGAGCTCTCTCCCTAGAACTAGGCCGGATCAATACCTGGTCTCTGTAATCGAGCACGCGTACTGACACTATTCAGAGCAACATGGGAGGGTGGTATTCTCGGCGCAGTGGGCGGTCTGGCAGGAGGCAGTCTAGGAGTATGGGCTGCTAGCAAGCGATCGCATGCCTTCAGACAACTTTCGATCCCATTTAGAGCCTTCTTGATCCTCGTTCCGGTCACGTTTGGTGGTATGTCAACCTCGAATCTTAAATGCATAAGACAGCTGCGCCAGTGCATGGGTACATATAACACAACAAGCAAAGTATTGACTAGTATGCATTCCAGGTGTGGTGACCGCCGACAGTTACTCCCGCTCATTCCAACAACAACGTCACGCCGACTACGGCTACGTGAACAAGTCAGAGACAGCGCAGCTGCAGCTTGACAGTGAGAAGTCTACTGCGCAGCGTGCGAAGGAATGGGTTTCCGAGCAGCGTTACCCTATCGTCTTTGGCTCCTGGGTAGCATCAATGGGTATCGCCTTTGGTCTGGTCAACCGCAATCAATTCCTCACTGGAGCCCAGAAGCTTGTCCAGGCTCGTGTATACGCTCAGGGATTGACATTAGCCGTGCTGCTGGCCAGTTTCGGGCTGGAAAGCAACGACATGAGAGTTGGCAAGGGAAGATGGGAGACAGTCAAGATCTTGGATCCGGAAGACCCGGACCACAAGCGCATCATTGAGAAGCGCATCCACCACGAGGCTTACAGCGGCGAGGACCAATGGATGGGTATGTTCATGCTTACAAAGATTGTGCGGCAATCGCTGATACTGAAATGCAGATATGATCGAGGCTCAGGAAAAGAAGGACAAGGCGCGCGCGAAGGCTCAACCCAAATCACAAAACTGAGCAAGCAGTTGCAAGCATCCATAGTTTCAAGCACGAGGCTGCGACTCGCTCGGTTCCGACTCGGCCATCAAGAAGACGGAGAAGACGGATTAGGTGGAAGTAATGAGACTGGAAGAAAATACATGATATAAATGATATCTCGAATTGTTTGGTATATTACTGCCCAACAAGATCTTTGTACAGTACCGAAAAAGAGTTCATGATCTACTACTATTTCGATCATTGATCGATGTCTTACCAAGCTTCTGCCTTGTCTGCTCAACCTCTTCACCGTCATCCTCACCCTCGTCCATGTCGTCGTCATCATCGTCCGAGGAATGCTCACTCTCGTAATCGTCATCTTCCTCGTCCGCAATTGCATCATCTTCGGCGTCCATCTCATGATCATAATCGTTATCGATAGGTTCCAAGCCGGCCTTTTCTCGTGCTTCATCAACAAGGTCCAGTATGACATCCATGGCCAAATCAGCGTCCTCCAATTTCGTGAAGATATAGTCATGATAAAAGGCGGAGACAATGTTTGTGGAGATTCCCTCCGATACCAGTTCCGTTGTGATCTTTGCGATCATACCGACAGCTGAGAGCGAACTTTGACACCTTATGGAGATCAACCGACATGGGAATGCAGTCTCGGTTCCTTTCGCCAGCCCAAGTGTATCATCATCGATTCCCAGTCTCATGGTCGTCGTGGTGAAAGCGTTCAGTGCTGGTTGAGGAAGAACAATCGTCATGCGCGTTTTCGGTGCTGAATCCGACATTGAGGTCAAGCCTGCAGATGGCGTTGGGTTGTCTTCCCGCGAGCCTGGATAGTAAGGTTCACAGAATGAGTAAATTATCGACGATGACAAAGTCGGAGGCGGTGTCTCGCCGGGCGGTAGAGACACCCATATGAAAGGTTGAGGGTCAAGCACAGGGTCGAGAGTCTGTAGCAGCTTGTTCAAGTCCTGTTCGCCTGGACCCGGCCCATGATCAGTATTGGAGATATCCGAAGCCTTGGACGGGATGTCCTTCGAGGTCATGACCGTGCAAGAGTATCCCTGGGAAGTGCCGTGAAGAATCCGCTTGGGTCTGAGGGGGACGAGGAAGCAGAAGAACAACGCGAGGAAAGTGTCGATATTGATGAAAGAAGAAGTCTTGAGAACGCCTGGAGAGCGCCGCCGGAGAGTGCCGTAGAGAGTTAGGCAGTAGTACAAGAGTGGGAAGTGAAGTGGAAAAAGAAGTAGAAGAGAACAGAGAGAAGAAACCGGTGCAGCTCTTTACACTCTGGTTCTGAGTCACAGGCGCGAGTTTGTGACTCGAAGGTCAAGCAGCAGCTGGGAAACAAGGAAACAGATAAGGAAGATCACCGTTTCAGCCCTATGGTGTGACTCTGCATGTGCAAAGGTGGGGAAAGGTCTTCTGGAAGAAGAAGCATTGAATTGTGACAACATACAAGATCCCACAAACTGGTCGCGTGTACGACGCTCAGGACATCGAAAGATCACTTCGCTGTATCCGCACAAACAAAAGAGGCAATATTGCGTCCACCTGCCAAGATGAGCTCCCCACATCTCAGCACTGTCGATGTGCGATTGTCCCACGAAATACACGTCTTGTTGGCCCTCGCTAATGCTTCGATAGTTTTTCGCAAAGCTCACAGATCTATTCAATTCGCGGCAGGGAAGAGATCATGGCTCAATATTCCTGACCCAGAAGCGATGTACGTTCACGCTCGTGCTGTGCGCTGCGTCTTCTGGAGTGCCTTCTAACACCATCGAAGACTCCTATAATCCAGACGTGCCCGCCAAACCAAAACCAGCTGTGGATGACTTCTCCGACCTCAACATAACAGAACCTCTACCAATATTAATACATGCGACGGATGGGAATGGAAAGAATGCAAGAGCCACCAAAGTGAAGCTCAGTACGATAGTCAAGCCAGAGGATATGGAAGGATTCTTCATACGGTACGCCGATGTGTGCAAGGCGGGGATGGTAGGCTTGAAGAAGAGGGACCGGAAAGGGAGAAAAGCGAAGAAAAGGAAGGGCGCCGCGCTGCCACCACCTGCAGGAGCTGGGAAGGCATGAACATGACAACTGGTAGAGAACATAAGCATGATGTGAACCGGCTCACGGCATTGACAACGAAGATACGAATACCACATTACATACTGAAGGCAGAGGGTTGCATGCTCAGCCGACCAGTGTGATCGCGTTCCAGCGACTGACAGTATACACAAGCAGCGTTGAGTCCTAAGACAGCTGCGTCTGGCAGCTCGCAGATCAAAGCGAGTGAGTGGAATGGAAAGAGATGAACAGGGACAGGCCGGAGTTGAAGATCCGGTGGAATCTCACGAGGCGAGCTTCATCCTGGTGCATACTCAGCGAAACAATCGAAGGCCATTTATCAGATGCAAGGTATCGGTCCTGAGTCTCGCCTTATGGACTCGTGAACACAACGATGACAACCTCAATACGATATTAATGGTCGGCTATTCGGGACAGTAAGCCATGGCTACATGTCATCGAACTCAAATAATAATGCCAAGGATGGCACGTGCGCTAAGTCTTCCAACCTCCCGTCCGGATAGTGCGGGCAAGCGGGTTTCTTTTGGACAAAGTACTTAATGAACTCAATCAATGCTTAGCCATCTGCGCAGCTGCGCAGCTGCGCACGTCCCTTTCGTGAACATGCTATCATGCTAACAACGAAGGACTACCAATACGTGTCTGGGTGTCTGGGACCGTGCTGCGTATATTGGGCAGGTGATCTCGTGACCTCTCTCCTTGACTCCGACAGGCACAAAAATGTCTGATTCCACGACTCTTCGAGAGAGCAACAGCACCCAGCATGTCCTGCAACGCGAGCAGACAGACGGTCATACCTCGTTCGTACGAGATCCGAAACAGCCAAAGACGAGACCTCCCAAAGGCCTGAGAGACTCTCTACCTCTGATCAATTCTTTACCGAATTACACTGGACCTTACTCGGTCGGCACGATGGAGCTGGAGATACCAGTGCGTGAGCCTAGACACTTCTCACATTTGAAGAGAGATCACACCTACATGCTTGATTTCAAAACAGTTCTCATGACAGTTTACTATCCTTCGGCATTTGGTACTGGAGAGGGGCGCCCACCTTCTGGAGCCCGCCGATGGTCACGCGAGACATGGCTTCCTAGACCCAGAGCAAAAATGGCTGGTGGTTATGGCAAATTTGGCGGCATTGGTCCACTTGCACTGCCATTCTTCGGGTTGTCTACATTTTTCACGAAACTACCTGCTTTTCGCAATGCAACACTTGCCACTCATTGGCCTCCCTTCGAGAACTACGTGGTTGGCGGCGCTGCCGTCAAGAATCAAGCAGGACCTGCACCTGAAGGTCATCCAGCCGAACCGGTGTTCCCCTTGATGCTGTTTTCTCATGGTCTTGGTGGAACGCGGACAATGTACTCTGGGATATGTGGAGAGTTCGCGAGCTATGGCTTCATAGTGTGTGCAGTCGAGCACCGTGATGGATCTGGTCCGAGAACATTCATCAATCTACCGCGCGAAGGCGCCGAGAATATGGACGAGAGACCACAGCACGAGGAAGTGAAAATGGGCACGAAATCTCGAAGGCGAAAAGAGACTCGTGTCATTGACTACTATTTTCCGAAGGGCAACGAGTATGACACGTCACCCATGTCTGATCAAGGGGTCGATCAGGAACTTCGAGGCGCGCAGATAGACATGAGAATCGCAGAAATAGAAGAAGCGTACCATGTGATGAGCGAGATCTCCTCGGGCAGGGGAGAAGAGGTAGCCAGACAGAATCTGCGGAAGAAGGGTTACGTCGGCGCGTCTTCTCACGGTCTTGAAGGCATAGACTGGACCTCTTGGAAAGGTCGCGTCCTGACCACAAATGTGGCAATGGTCGGCCACAGCTTTGGGGCTGCTACAACCGTGGAGATCCTGCGAAATCCTGGCCGCTTTGATTACATTGGTATGGGTATCATCTATGATATTTGGTCCGCAGGTATAAAGGCTGCGGATCCTGACGATGATGGTCCAAATGGCCGCATTGCACTTCCACTTCTCGCGCTCAACTCGGAGGCGTTCGCGTATTGGTCATCCAATTTCGAGCTGGTTCGAAAGCTGGTCGAAGAGGCTCGGGCAGAAGATGCTCTAGCGTGGAACCTCACTATACGTGGAACCATTCATCTCAATCACAGCGACTTCCCTCTGCTGTATCCGCACCTCTGTTCCTACGCACTCAAGATGACGGTCGACCCACAGCGATGCTTGGACATTAGTATCAACAGCTCATTAGAATTCCTGCAGAAAGTCCTACCAGAACCATATCACGTTCTGCCCTCCCGAGCTTTGCGGAGTGAGGGTATTCTCGACCTCCCAATCATTCAAAAGTTAGACGACATTCCAGAGGAACAACTACACAAGCCCGAGAATGACAAGTATCTCGCCGCACGCCTTGTCATCCCACACGAGCTTCGTTACCGATTCGATCCTCGCGAAGTACTCAACCGGCGTAAAGTAAGGAAGAACAGAGGCCAGCCACTCGATCAGTCAGTGGATAATGAAATCTGGGTTCACTTGGCCCCGAGTGATGACCTTTTGAGGAAGCATGGACTTCCAGTACCCGAGCAACCCCGACAGCGGCCTGCGCGGAATGATGAACAACCACAAGTCCGGGAACGAGATGCTAGCGCTGGTGTGGCACAGGACGACAGGACCACAAGACGTGGGCCACAGCAGCCAGCAGGCTGATGACTGGGTTTCGTGCAATATCATATACTAAGATTGATGCTGCAATCCTAGCAAGTACGCTCACGAAGCTAACCACGCTCCGAGCTGTTAAACAGAGCATGCCGTTCTCGCTGACCTTGAATGAGAGCGGTGCTCGGAACTCGCAGCTCAGAACCATCATAGCGTGATCCCAAAAAGGATGATTAAGCAATCGTCATGGCCTAGCCAGTACGCCCTAGCACTCCATGAGGATGTAGCTGCTCGCCAAGGTGCATGTCTTTGAGGTGCAGTCTGTGGTCAAAGAAGAGGAATGACAGCATGGACGAAGAACAGCCGAATGTGTTAGCGTGACGGCTATAATGACGAGACAGGGAGCTGGGGGAATCCTCATATTCCCAAAATTATGCTAAGTACTAAATACATAGTATAGACGTGATATCCGAGAAGTGATACTGAGGGAGGGAGGCCCAGGTGCAGAAGCATTATTAAGCAGCTAGTGGATAATGTAGGATGTATTGGGCCAGACCTGGCTATACCTGACGTAGGACGGCAAATGTCGACGGCAGCTGGCCGGATCCCGGTCCGCCAGGCTCAGGGTTATTAATCATAACCACTCGTCCTCTCATCCTTTGACGTTTCATCCTCCCGTCTTCTCGCAAAACACCGTCTCAGCCCTAGCGTCTATAAACATCGACTCCATATCTTCAACACTCACGATTGATTCTCGGCGCGTTGAGTAGCCAATCGTCTGTTGCGCGACATACAGAGCAACTACTGTGCCTCATTGCGCCCCCTGCCGACTGCTCCCGACGCCCGGTTGTAATGACTGTCTTTTGACAACGAATGCCTGTAGAAAACGACTACCCAAACTTACACGACCTCACGAACACAACAATGCAATCTGCAAAGCACGAACTACCACCTTCCCAGCAGGATGGCGAAGTCTCGCCAACACATCCAGCTAAAAGACGTCGTATCTCGGCAGAATCAGCAACCAATGAGCATAAGAAGTCTCGAGGCAGACCACGAGTTGAGCCTGATGATGGCGGTAGTGCTGCTGATGTAAGGTCAAATTGCAGAATTGAAATACTACTCCCGGCTAACACATCGATAGCGACGACGAACTCAGATACGCTTGGCACAACGCGCATACCGCGCGCGAGCTGAAAACAAAAAGTCAGTCCTCGAAGTAAAGAGCCGGAAATACGAAGGTATCATCGATGAGATGCATGCAGGTCTCGCGAGATTCCACACTGCAGCAATGGAAGGCGGCCTTGCACTGCTCAGTCCTGCACTCGCCCACCAATTGCACACGACGCTGCAAGACTTTGAGCGGCTTGCAGCCGATGCGAAGCGTGACGACGATGAGGTGCCCGAGGTGCCAGATGTGCAAGACAAGTCCCACTCGAGCCATGACAGCAACAGTCCGCCGAAAGTGTTCGATTCAGCTTTGGGATCGTCCACCGGCCACATTGACGCTGCACGTCCCACACCAAATTCGCAGCCAACATCAACTGAATCCATCCCCTCGGCATCACGACCCTGGGCATACCAGTCCTCCTACGAGAACCTCCCCCGACCAGAAGCACAAATGCTACCCACACACATCCCCTCGCACCGTGGCAGCTACGCAGATCCCGCGCCCGCTGGACCCGCCGAGGACATGAACAGGTTACACATGCCTGCACCTTCCACTTCCTTGGCCCATCCTGACATGCTCCTCCAGTCACCCGGCAGCCTAGAAATACTCTCACCCCTGACCTATTCATTCATGGAGACCTCCTTCTCCCGGCGCCTGCACCGCGCGGCGCTGGAAAAGGCCGCATATCTTTTATCGCAACCGAAGATTCGGGACGACCTGCTACGGCAGATGTTCAGAGTCAGTTATCGCTATTTACCACTTTCAGAGATTCGAGATCAGCTGCAAAGTCGCATCGCGTCGAATAGCACGGAACCATTGGAATCGTTCTACGACTTTCCACACAACGACTTCGGCGGCGCCAACACGCATTTCAAACATTCCGGCATTTCCGGCTCGTCTATTCCCCCTCTACAGCGAATAACAGGGCCACCTCGTCCTAAACTACTAAAGGAGGAGGACAACCCCGACCGTCCAGCACCCGATCCAGCAGACGATCCGAACGGCCTCAACGGCGAATGGTTCAGTCCCGATGACGTGCAAGGCTATCTCTATGAAATCAGAGGCCTTGAAATCGGACCGATGGCGCAGTACGTACAGGCGGACTTTACGATCAATTCCCCCACTCTTTCGAACCGCAACCAAGCGAACGCATTTGCCAGTGGTGCGGGGGACCTGAGCCACAAGGCGGCCGCGTTCCAGAGTGTGGATATGCGCGATGGGACGTATCTGGCGAGTCGGAATCAGGTCGATCACACGCCGCATTTCAACTTGATCAATAATGCTGGCGTGGCGCGGGTGGGAGGCGATCAACAGCAGCAGCAGCAGCAGCAGTCCAGCCGCAGTCCGCCCATGTTTGATGCGTTGCCCACGCCCACGTCCAGGCGGTCGAGCAGACAGAAGTTCACGATTGATGTTGAGCGACTCATTGAAGGTAGGTGGTCTGAATCCCTCCCAAGAAAACACGGCTGCTAACTCTTCCGCGCAGAACTCGCCGGCACAGCCGTCTGTCTCGGCCGCTTCCCGGGCTTCCGGCGGAACAACGTCGAGCGCGCGCTGCAGCTGTCGATTGCAGCCTGTTGAAGCCAAGAATGCAAGTCCGACGCGGGTCTTTGGAGCTGCCGATTCAAGGAAGGCTATCTCGTCATGTCAAAGGGGGGGAAATGACAAGTGGGAGATGAGCGCTATTGTGGCTGTCGAGTGGACAGAAGGTTGATGATGTACGATATGATGGGGCATGATATTCACGAACGCGAGCGGGAGCTGGTCATGAACAAGTGACGATGGGAACTGGTCGGTGGGCTGGGCTGGGAAAGCGTGGCATGTGTATGGCAATCTGATTGAGCCTTTGTGGCAACCCAAGCTTGTGATCGCTTGTGGCTGGAATTTGTGGACTTTGTGCTGTCTCGCTATGTAACGAACACTGAACGTTTGCACAGTTGATATCTTGAATTGTCACAACTCCAGCTTTACCATTAAGTATTGCTTTTCGACTGCATTTCGCTACATGATTGGATCCCTTGTCTCGGCCGAGCTCAAACTTATCTGCTTACTTACCAAGCGCCAATCATCACAACGCCGTCGGCGCTCGCAATACCCACCAGTACACCGCTCACCCTCTCACGCCACCTCCCGTCCCTCGTCACCACTCATGCTCGGAGTATATCGGAACCAAGAACCAGACGCCATCGATATAGGGTATAATGCCTTTTCAACCCCTCCCCTCGCCCAGAAGAAAAGAAAGAAAGTGAAAATGCATACAAGCAGGACCAATCTCGTCGGTCCAGCCGTATTTTCCATTGTGAAACTTCTGCCAACAATTGGCAGTCAGGGGTATAGTGCAGTGCCGAAGCAATGAAAAAATGGAACAGATGATCCTCCCAAAAAAGAAATTCCAGCCGCGATCCGAATGCCCAAACGCCTTGTTGATGTGTCCCTCCTTGATGTCGCCCCTTAATATCCTTGTCCCTGCTGTATTTACGCTGTCGTGCGGATGTAGAAGACGTCCTTGTTCGTCTTCTGCAGTGCCCCAATCGCCTGACTGTCCCATTGTGTGTCACTCGCGCAGAGCACACGCCTTCTTTGTCGTTGTATTGACCGTTGTTTTTTCCTCGCCATCCTTTGGTCTTCTGTTGCCTTTTCTGTTGTTGGCTTCCAGTTTGCCGGTTCTGTCTCAATCGGTGATTGAAGAGAGTCCTGCAGATGTCGCATTTGTCGATGGATATGCTGCACTCCATCCCCCATGTCGTTGTCTTCTCTTTCAAGCGTCCATCCCGGAGGGTATCTTTATATCCTCTTTCCACCGCGTCTCTCCCACCCCTCCTCAATCCTCCCAAATCGTCTCCATCTCAAAGTCCCCCCGCCTCTCCGCACCACTAACACTC
>Ga0058702_10000519_pt1 | contig 15804 bp, 17 predicted proteins | sample AgamicOrSfe_FD_83781 | JGI IMG/M metagenome (GOLD analysis project Ga0058702, IMG submission 83781) | Agave microbial communities from Guanajuato, Mexico - Or.Sf.e | ecosystem: Host-associated > Plants > Phyllosphere > Phylloplane/Leaf | place: Guanajuato, Mexico | collected 2012-05-30 | reverse complement strand
TACTAACACGCCACGTGCCTTCCTCCTTTGCGTGCTTGAAGAATTCCTGATTCTCCTCAAAGCTCCGCCCGCCACACTCAAACTGGTACATATACGTGAATACGCCCGCGATTAGGTTCGTCGCCGCAAATACAAGGAAGAGCCAGTATTTAAGGTTGTTGAAGAGGATGGGCGTCGCGAGCGTGACGGCGAAGTTGGCGAAACCCCAGGTCACAACGCTGATGGCGGTTCCCTGGGCACGCGCACTCGTGGGGTAGATCTCCGTCGGGATGAGGAAGACGGGGGCTAGCCAGGAGATGCCAAAGGCGCCTGTGGCGACATATAGGGAGATGATGCCGAGGATTGCGGGCGGGGTGCTTGGGATGCCAAGCTGGTCAGCTTGGGAGGCGAGACCGCCGAAGAGCGTTAGGAGGAGGAAGAGGGTGACGAGGGAGGCGGAACCCCAGACCATGAGGGGGCGGCGGCCGACGGCGTCGATGAGGATCCAGGCGAAGGTCATCAGGGCGAGGTAGGAGAGGTAGTTGCCTTGGGTGAGGTATTCGGCGATTGTGGTTTCAAAGCCGAGGAGCTCGAAGATTTGGGGTCCGTCTGGAGTGTGGTGGAAAGGTTAGCACATCCAAGACTACATCAAGCAGAACGCTAAGAGTGGCATCACTTACAAACTGAAACCGCGCCGTATCCAGTCAGGGCTTGGTTTACCTGCGCCATGACTGTGAGGACGGTCGGGTGAAACTGGTCGTGGCCGGGCGTGAGCATGTCGGTATATGAGATGCCATCGGGTTCGTTTTTGGAGGATTCCTTGAGCTCGTCGAGTTTGTCCTCGTACTCGTCGCCGTAAATGGTCTTGAGGGCGGAGGCAGCATCGTCTTCCCTATCGTGATAGATGTAGAAGCGTGGAGATTCGGGGAGGAAGGTGATCAGAGACATCAAGGCTAAAGGGAAGACATTCATGAGGACGATTGGAATGCGCCATGCCCACTGTGGTGACGTTAGGAAATACGATCAAAGTGCTGTCCTTGATGAAACCAGTTGCACCGTCGCTGCCGAGTCGGCTGAGAGAATAATGTGAATAGCTTACCTCGTTGCCCTTTCCCAGAGTATGCGTGACTGCCAAGTTGACCGCAAACGCAATATTGAGACCCAGAATATTGGCCTGGAACTCCTGCGCCAAAGCCTTTCCTCTCGAATCGTCTTCACTAAGCTCGCTCGAGTATACCGGCACCACCGAGTCTATACCTCCCACACCAAGACCCATGATGATTCTTCCAGTGAACATGACAGCCATCGCAGGCATGCCACCAGGGATCATGCCAAGACCGGAGATGAACATGAGTAGGTTTCCCAGTGTGGAAATGGCGAGACAGGAGAATAAGGCAGGACGACGACCGATCTTGTCGGCGGTGTAGGATGCGATGACGGCGCCGACGGCACAGCCTAGGTAGTAGACGCTGACAATGACACCGACGAGTGGATCCTCTTCAGCGATGCCCATGGTGGTGAGGTAGTCGGAGTTGGTGTTGATCAAGCTCATCATGCCTTGATCGTACTGTTTCGTGTGTGAGTAAGTAGCTACGAAGCGGGGAGGATCACGCTGCATACACCATAGAGGGCGACGGCAGTCGAGGAGAACAGCACGACTTGCGCCTGCTTGTCGTTCCATAGCTTCTTTACGAAACTCATGACTGCGATGTAGAGACGCTTGCTTGATCGCAGCGTGGTCTACTTTCGTCGAGGATCTGAAAGAAAGCTGAGGAGGTGATTAGAGGAAGAGGAAGAGAGATGTCTCAGAGAAGAGCAGAAAAAGACATCATCACTGGCGCTTCGTTAGCGGGGTTTGGTTATATGCCTCGAATGACGATCTCTCGATTAGATGAGATGCAAAGACGGCGCAGGGTCCTCGGATGGGACCGATCTATAATCTGCACGTGGCTTGCAATTGACAGCTTAGGAAGGTGTTGACTATCCATGCATACAGCATCCTCAGCGATTACAATCATGACAGGGTAAGTGTGTTCCGTACAGTTCACTATATGCATTCCATGTCTATATGCATTTGCTGGTCATGAATCATTAAATCAGACCTCCATCTACCAACCGAACCCTTCGCTGTGGAAGTACACCCCCTGCGCTCCTGTACCCTTGTGTACAGCTCTCTCATCACTTAGCGCGACTACAGCACTTCTCACATCGTTGTTGAGCCCCTTGGGTCCACACACAACCACCGCGCTCTCACCTGTAGCTTGCTCAAGTGTCCGCTTGACAATATTCCGAGGATGCGGACGACCTGAGAGAATCGTGATGGCTGGATGTGGTGTGCGCCTTCTGGCTGTCATGTCTGTAGTGTCCGTGCCAGACCTGATCGATAAGGATGAAGACGAGGAGCTACTATGCGAGCAATTGCAGTGACATACTACCGACTTCGGCATGATAGCGTCGATGGCCGCCTCGTCCTTGATCGTCGACTGGCAGCAACAGGCTCCGTCTTTACCGCACGTCTTCACACCGCGATTGCTGGTCGAAAAGGACGATACACTGGAGAACTCTAATCTTGGATCGATCTCTCGTACAGCCATATCGCCTGCTGATTCAAGCTTTTCCTTGATATCTAGCATACTCGTGACGCCATACTGCTGATCGTATTGGGCCAAGTCGAGCTCTTCCACAGTCGTATCGGCATCCGTGACAGCTGGACCCGGTACAGTCTGCAGTGTAGCAGTGTTCCAGTCTTCTGTTAGGCTCTCGTCACAGGTCACATAAACACTGGCATCCAGCTGCACATCTTTCCCTTGCTTGCGCAGTGCCTGCACATCAGTCATAGCTTGATCGAGCTGCTCGGCGAACCAGCGAAGCTGTGATCTCGACTTGACCACCCAGACGAAGCGAATGTGACGGGTCGCTGCGACATCAGGAATAGTAAGAGGTCCGGCAGTAGAACTTGTCACGCTGTCTTGCGAATTCCATTGACGTACGATATCACGAAGAAGTGGCATCGTGAAAGTAGCGCCTGTAGCTCCTGCGAAGAGGACGACGCTGTCAAATTGTCGCAAGGGTCGGATTCGCCCATAAGGACCCTCAATAGTGACTGACTTTGATTGTTGTTGAGTAGGAGCAGCAGCGTTCGGTGCCGGTAGCGCGAGATGGATCTTCTGAGCATATGAATGGAGCCGGTTGGTTCCACCTCGATGTGCCTTGATCAAGAACTCGAGCTTACCATCAGAGGGTAAGGAACAGATCGTGAAAGGATGATTTTGCAACGGCATGATAGACTGGCATGCAAGGTAGGCATGCTGTCCAGCTTGCCAAGTGATTGGTGGGTTGGCTATTGTCACTCGAGTGACATTGCCAGATAATGGTGATAGCACTGCTTGACAAGCCAACATGCCCGAAACCTTCGCATCTGAGCCGTCGACCTGCTGCTTCCGATGAAACAGGGCAAGGTTGATAAGAACTGCGTACATGGCTCGCGAAAGACGATCGAAGCAGTAAATGGCAATAGGTGCCCAGATCCAGCCGTGAGCCGAGGCAGGTAGGTGCAGGTATACAGCGACTATGAAACCGATGAATGTAATGATATGCTGGAGAACAAATACTTCATAGCTCCATCCACGGATCGGCGCGAAAGAGCTGAAGACAATCCATACTAGGATGATCCACGCAGCGAAACCACGCATCGTGATCCCATTCGTGGTCAGTTCCACGATCGTATAGTCGCCATAGGGAGCCCAGCTCCGGAACCAGTATCCCAAGTGCAGGGTGCATGTGAACAGGAGTGATCGCGATACCCATCTGTGTACCCAGTTTAGTCTCTCATACGACATTCCAGTGAAGGCGCCAATGATATTATTCTTGCCAGCCAGAAGGAAGATCAGGGGTAATTGCGCCAACGAGACATAGCCAGTCCGGTAGCCGACGTATTGGTAATTGAGGAAGTCGTTCAAGTCCATATCAAAGAGGCAAAGGACGGTGACCAGTATGAAATGTGCGAGGACCACCACAAGAGCGCCAACAGTCGGCGGTGTGAGTGTGAGACGGCCTAGTCGTAAGGTAGGGAAAGTAGCATTACTGATCTCCCGTGAAAGTGCAGTGAGAGTAGCGTAGGCGCGCCATAGTGGATTCGTTGGTCTTGCAGGATTCGGGTGTTGCTTGTATGCTGCTTGTATCCTAGGACACGATTAGTGGTGAAGGATTGTCCGCCACGAACAGTGCCTTACCTCTGTCTGAAGAGCACGTAGTTGAGCAGGTTCACCGCTGAGCAGGCAGCAATGACCGAACCAATGAAGATCCAGTAGAGTTGCGGCACCCAGAGCACGTCGACTGATCCGTTACTCATGTCCATACCACTCATGTCCATGTCGCCCATGTCCATCTTGGGCGGTGGTTGAGAGGCAAAGTGAACAGAACAGGGGAAGTATGAGACGGCGAGCGAGAAGGAAGACTTTAGCAGTAAGGAATGACGATACGAGGCAAGCAGATAGAGCAAGGATCAGATCAAGAAGAAGGAACAGCCACAGTGAATAGGGTGTAGGCATTTTCATTAAGCATATTAGAGAACATGCTCATTCACTTGGCAGCCTTCACTTGGCATCGTAGCGTCTTACATCTAGACATGCACATACTGCACTCGTGTCCGTCATAATTCACGATTGGCCTCCTGTCTGATCTTTAGGTCGTCAGTCGTTTCTTGGCGGCGAGACTCCGGCAGCTCCGACATGCATTTCTCCGTCGCTGAACCACGGCTCGAATACATGCTCTCTTTAACGTGCTCATTCGAGCCCAACATGCATATTGCACGCAACTTTCCCATCTTTCTTCCTTTCCTACTCTCTTCTTCTTTGTTCCATCTTTTCACTCAGTCTTTGCGCCAATCCGTGATACACTCTTGGACAATTAAAGCACCACCGCCAGGATCATAGCAGCGGCACTATCCATTCGAGCCACCAACAACGACCACCGCAACTTTGCGCCTCGTCATACTATACACACCTAAATGTCAGAACGAGCTCAAATCTCCTCCCTTGAACTCTTACTGACCCGACATACAGCATGGACATGAGCACTATGACCACCTCATCCGGCTCGACCGCGATGGTCATGGACATGGTCTTCTTCAACGCCAAAGACACACCCCTCTACTCCAATGCCTGGACCCCAACCACAAACACCGCCTACGCCTTCACCTGCATCTTCTGCGTCGTCTTCTCCATGATCCTTCGATGCCTCATCGCTGTGAAGTCAATGTGGGAGGTACGGTGCAAGCAGGCGGAAGCGCAAAGACCGTTCATCGTCACGGCGCAGACATATCGGGATGAGGAAAGCAAGCTGGGCGCTCCGGAGTCTGTGAACTCGAGTGCTTCGAGCGCGATGGGAGGGAGCACTGGTTGGAACAGGCCGTGGAGGTTGAGTGTGGACTTGCCGAGGGCGGCGTTCACTACGGTCATTGTCGGCGTGGGATATCTGCTGTAAGTTTGGCCTCACACTCAGGGGATAACGCGATACTAATGAGCTTATAGCATGCTCGCTGTCATGAGCATGAACATTGGGTACTTCCTGTCTGTCCTCGCTGGCGTATTTGTTGGCGAGCTGTTTGTTGGGCGCTTCGCACATGCAACAGACCCTCGCAAGGCGCTGTGAGAAAGTATCTAATGAGAAATGCGACAAGGACGGCGTGCTTGAGTTCCTCTTTTGCTGGTATTCGACTCTGTCAGTCGAGATCATGGTCTGCAATCACCATAGAGAATATCAGAGCAGGTCTGAGTGAAATACCAATCAATTCACACATGACATCCACGCATTAGTATGCCGTGTATCTGCTCTCACCCAGCCATCACGACCTTCGCTTCAAGAAGCGTTCCCGCATCCTTGCCCGCACGATTGTGATCCAGTCGCTCCGCTCGCTGTTTCTTTCGCCAGATCCTCCAGCCTTCGGCTTGCGTAACACACTTCGTTCCTGCAACAATCTGCTGCCCAGGTTTCATTACAAGCGCCCACACCTCCTGCATCTTCTGCTCCTCTGCCGATGTCCAAGGTCGCACCACCATATCCTGCCTGGCGTTTCTGGCAATATCCCACAACTACTTGAACTTCTGCACTTCTACCGCCGGCCAGGATTCCGCAGTCTCTTCTTCGGAGTCCCCGAGCTCCCACGATTCTCGCAAGTTCTGCATCTCCTCTGAGGCCTAGGATCTTGCCGATGCAGCTCTCGGGGTCGAGAATTAGTAGTTAAGTCTGAAATTAGGTGTTGCTTGCTGAACGTATTCTGAAGCTTGCGACGCGTACACTTTTGCGGAACGTGAGGGGGCGCGCTCCGAGACGAGCGGAGCTATGTAGGTTAGGGGAGAACTTGGGAGACATCATGCGCAGCCCTATTGTGAGGATAGCTTGTGCCCGAAGGCTTGATACAAGTCCTGTAGAGGGTTGACTTGATGCGACGAAGAGTACCGTAGCTTAAGACGTTCGAGCAGGGGGGGAGGCTCAGGGGCTGACGATGCTGAACTCAAGTTTCACTACTCAATCGTGCTGTAATTGTCAGTCGAGGGGATACTCATATACATTGCCATGTAGTCTTGGAGCTGTGAAGTAGTCTGGAAGCTTTTAGGTCACACTGCCATTTCTGAAGTGAAATACCCAATGACTTCGCCTCCCATTCCATCTTCAAGCACTGAGACGTGCGTCTGTCAGTCTTGACCTCCCGCAGAGGCCCACGTCCATCAGCTTTCCTCATCGCACCGTAAGATGACCTGATGAGTACCATCTGTTCACTCATCGTCATCAGAATCAGTTCAGGCTGCTGCGCGATCAGCCAAACCCGAACCAGTCTTCCCATCCGTTGCTTTCTCTACTTGTCCGACGGCAAGATCATTGGCCTTGCCATCTTTGTATCGCGATAATGCCTCATACACTTAGCCATGTAGTCCACACCCATCTATGATCTGATGCAGCTCTGCACCTACTTCTTTCTGCAGGCATTGACAGCAGCACACCCAGGTGATATTTGTGCTCAGCATGGCCTGAGCAATATCCCCGATATACGCGGAGCAGACTTGTATGCCGAATTAAACAATTCAGATTTGTTAAGAGCCAGAAATAGGTGTGATGCCTATTAAGTCCTGCCATGGCCTCGGCGGTCCTGCGTTGTTGCGAGTGCAAGTGCAGGTGCAGGTGCAAAGTTGACCTTGGATCCGTTTCACCAGAACGAGCAGCTGCCGTCTTACTGGGACGAGTGTCCGCTCTTTGCTTGTCTCCGAGAGACGACCACGTTTGTTGGACAATCCACTTGCTTCCCATTGCAAATGTTTGCTTCTATCCATGTCCCGTGTAGCAGCAGGCAATCGTGGTAATCCTTGGACACGTGGTCAGGTAAGTGATCTCACGCCATGACACTGGTCATCTCGGCGTATTCCACCTCAGCTGCATCGGCTAACACGTCTCACAATCTAGACAGCGGATAGATCCCGCGAATCGCGACCAGTACGTGCAGGAGTTAACCGGACAAGGTATCGATTTGGAGTCCTTGCACGCCCGAGGAGGCTCGTGAGCAACTGGCTGAGATGACGCTTGCAAGGAAAGGGTACGCTCATGACGGGCGTGTGTTCACTATGCACCTCCATGTCACTTCTGAAGACGCATTCCAGGAGGATGACAGTCCTGGAGGGGCTTTTCAGATCGAGTACGGCAGAATGTTTGGACACTTGTATGAAGAGTGAAGTGTGTACTGTCACAGAGCAGAAGCCTGGAGCAGAAACATTACGGCACTCTCACCAGAATCCTTTCCGACTTCCGATGGATAAGATCGAACTTTTTTGCAGCCCGGTCGAGATGGTGCGTTCGAGAATCGGTCGTCGTATAGCACGCCTTTCTGCAACGTCTGTACGACGTGTACTGGGCGGCAATCAGCTTGCGGAAGGCGCAAGTCAGATTTTGGGAATCTTCCTGATACGATTAGCCGACAACCTGAAATCAGTGGTAGCCTAGCGTGTGTGCCATCGCCACGTAGCTAGAGGAACTGCGTCTCCGAGCCATGATCACTCATTCACCGGCTCCTCCTTGACCTGTACCTGCATTTCCACAGCCGCTGCCTCATCTTCGGTCGCTGTTACGACAGCTTGCACCTGCTGCGCAGCACCAGCGGACTCGTTCGCAGCTGGCACAATCCTACTTTCTACCACCCTCTCCACTCTTCTGATCTCCCTTGTTCCATCCTCTCTCTTGACAATGATCTCCTCAACCCTTTTGCCTCCCTTCGGTCTCACCTCTTCCGCAATGATCACTGTCTCGATACCTGCAGGTACCGCCTCTTCGTCACCCATTGGCAAGCTATCCACATCAATCTCCATGCCCAACAGCGCTTTCAGTATGACCTCCGCGCCTGCTTTACTCATGACCACGTTAGCCTCGCGGCATCGCTCACTGCAGCAGCACTCCAGACAGCCCTCGAGACATTTGCACGCCACGACACGCTCGTGCGCCTGCACCAGCAGCAGATCCACAAACTCGAACGCTTTTGTGCTGATACCGCTGCCGTATGCGCCAGCACTGCCGCCCTGGCTACCGCTACCTTTCGCGTCGTAAAAGGTCAGGCGGGCAGGACGTTTTCGCTTCGTTTCTTTTGTCGCGAGTTCTTTGAGCTGGTTTTTGCACTCGGTGCGTACATCACCGGGCATGCTGACCACGTAATTTGGCATCAGACTGAGGAGTGCATGTTCGGCCGCATGGATCGCGGCGGCAATGTTGAGGCGGCGAGAGGTGAGAATTTCGATGGCGAGGCGGGGAACGTCGAGCCACATGCCTTTGGAGAAGAGGGTGATGGGCGGGTTGTCGACTTCGACGGCATCAAGGATGCGGCGGCGTTTGTCGATCTTGAAAAAGCCAAAGACGACTTGGGTTACTTTGATGTCGCCGAAGAAGGCGCGGGAGAGTGATGGAGAGGGCAAGCGGCGAATGGCTTCAGTCTCAACGGGGTCAACGTCTGTGTAGTCACGCTGTTGGGTTGTCCAGTCAACTTTGACGCGCTCAACTTCTGCAAGCATGCGCGTTTGAGAGAAAGACTTGATCAAGTAGGTAAGACCTTGGTGGAGGAAGATACCACCTTCGTACACTGTAAAGAATGCGCGGGAGGCTTCGAGTTCTTCGAGAACAGTGTTGGCACCATTGGTAATGTTTACTATGGCAAAGTGGTCGTCTTCAGTGTCGCGTATAGTGACGAAGCGTGACGGATGCGGAAGAAAGCGTGACGCACAGTGATGATAGCCTAAAGCATCCGCAGCAGGGAATCGTTCCTTACAGATCTGATGAAGTAGAGGACCGAAGTACTGTTCGTCTTCCTCTGGACGAATGGGCATCTCGAAGGCGGCGCATTGCATGTGTCCTTCTGCGACCAGAAGGTTGGTGAGATCGACCTGCAGCTCGCAATTTGGTCGTGTGAAGATCTCGTCGGGATTGTCCATAAAATACTGATCTGTAGGAAAACAATCACCGACAAGAATCGACATCGAGTCACGATTACGTCGACCTGCTCGACCACTTTGTTGTCGAAGGTTGGAGATAGTATATGGGAATCCTACGGTCACAACTGCATCGAGCGAACCAATATCGATACCCAGCTCGAGTGCATTTGTGGCGACAATTCCGACCAGTTTGCCGTCGAACATTTCTTTCTCTATCCGTCGTCGATCCTGTGGCGTGTACCCTCCTCGATAGGCCATGACGCGGGCCATCACCTCTGGCCGCTCCAGGAACTTCAGCTCGTTGTTGACCGCGTTCAGGAGGAGTTCACATCCTTTCCGAATCCTGCAGAAAGCAATCACTCGGACACCTCGCAGGATCAGTTGACAGAATAGCTTAGCTGATTCTGCCATGGTATCCCCTCTTCCGGAAGTCGGATCTCCAGGGTCTTTGAATGGTGTGTTCCAGCACACGAATTCTTTCCGCCCAGAAGGCGAGCCGTCAAAGTCTGTCAGCTTGACTTCGTCGACACCAAAGATAGTCTTCATGTGATCTTCCGGGTTGGCGACTGTAGCCGAACAGGATATAAACTTTACATGGCGATTGCCCACAGCAGCGCAAATGCGACGAAGCCGTCGCATGATAAATGCTACATGGGAACCGAAAAGACCGTTGTATACATGTAGCTCGTCAACAACAACATATTTGAGATTCTTCAAGAAGGTCCGCCACTGCTCTTCGTGTGGCAGGATGGTGATATGCAGCATGTCAGGATTTGTGAAAATGATCCTTCCCTCCTCGCGGATATAGTTACGGTCAGTCTTGGCAGTATCTCCATCGAAAGTCTCGCAGACAGTATTCTGCAAACCGTCCATATACTGCAGGAGGTCTTTGAGACTTCGTCGCTGATCTTGTGCCAGAGCCTTTGTTGGGAAGATATACATTGCCCGGGCATCTGGATTCTGCTCGAGCTCGTGCAGGACAGGTATCTGGTAGATGAGAGACTTTCCAGACGATGTGGAAGTTGCGACAATGACGTGATGACCCTCATGAAGATTGTTAATAGCTTCAGCTTGATGAGCGTAAAGTTGGGTAATGCCACGAGTGTTGTATAGTGCATTAACCAGTTGTTGCGAGAGCTCGAACTTGAGCTCACCGAATATTGGTTCTTGAGGATCAAATACACGATGACCGTCGGGTACTATCTGTCCGGTATACCATTCCAAGGACTTGATCTCACCTATGATCTCAGGTACCGTCTTTCTTTCGTCAGGTATGCTGATAGGTAGCGGTGCTCTCTGCTCCTCTGGCTGACCATTAGGATTCTCGGAAGGAGTTGGCATATAATCCGGGCTCTGTTGGCTGAGTAACAGGACAGGATCGATACCTTCTTCCACAGCACGATTTAGGAAAGCATTTGTTGCAGATGTAAATTTGTTGTTACGTTTCTCTATTAAACCTAGCATCTGTTTCTGACTGTATACTGGCATCTTGAGGTCCTCGTGTTTCAGTTTCCTCACGGCCTTAGTGGGCTCACCAGTTTTATTGTTCTGAACTTGCCGCTTGAGATCACCGTCGATAAACTCGAACAGCAGGACTTCCTGGTCGTCCTCTTTATCACCTCCTACCGAGTCTAGAGGAGGGAAGTCGCCAACCTTTCGATACCTGTGGCCTTGCTCTGCGCCGAGTAGGTTGACCTGAAGCTGTGATTCGCTTACATAGGCGAATGTGATGGCTTGTGGTGTGATGACTTTCATTTCGGCAATGTCTTGCATGGTGAGCTCTCTTTTTATGTGACTCTCGACGGTAGACCTGATATTTTCAAATGTAGTTGCCAGATGCTTTCTTGTACAGCAAAAGGTGAAGACCAGATTCAGCGCACGGTGCGTCTGCTGGAGTCTGGTGAAGTGCTCCGGCCAGGGAATGACCGACTCGACCACAGAAGAGGAGCCGTGACGTTTCAGGGTCGCTTTGCTACCTTTCCCAGTACGGCGAGGTTTCGAACCTCCATCTGTGGTCTTCGTTGGGACCGTCGTTGTGGTCGTCAAGTCTATGCCGTCCTCTGCTGTTGCGCCACCACCCTGAGGTGAGTTGTCGGTCTCCTCTACATCTTTCCGCTTCCTCTTCCTGTGGATGACCTGATTCGACACGGTCGCCGCTTGTAGTTTCACCATGATATGATGCGCCCGAATAAGCCAGGTCAAGTACTCTACATGATGAGATGAGGATGGTCCTATCGCTAACTATTGACAGGACGTCATCGCTGTAAGGTATCCATGGCTAAGGGTCGGCCCGACAGCCTTATCAGGAACAGGCAGTCGCGATGTCGATCAGTACAACAATGACACAAGCTCATCTGATTCATGAGGAGCTGGACGTCGAGTATGACAACACAGGATCCTGTAACGTCACCATCAATGGCAGCTACATCGACTGCGCCGTACCCAATGTCGCCTCCGGCCTCGCCTTCCAGGTTGCCCAGTCCTCCACCTCCAACAGAAGACTTCACTGGACCTCAATCACCATCATTTACAATACCGGAAGATGCAGGTGTATCGCCAAATGCAGGGCCACACGCCGAGAGAAGAATCAGACCAGGAACAAAATCCGCAGACATGGCTGAAGGGCCGCCGCTTCTGGACCTATCCGAAGTAGAGCAGCAATGTTTCGAGTGCGTTCGTGCAACAGACTAATAACACCCAGATCGACTCTGCCTTCCAGCTTACCGAGCACATTAAAGCTCTCCACTACCACTATACACACCCAGACGCCCTAACAACAGTGGCACTCAGCAAAGAACAAGCTCTCCTCCTCTCCGAACCTCCCAAAAATACAGATCGCGCTCTATGGCTATATGAGCTCTGTCGCTTTCTAGTTCAGAAGATCAATTCCATCATTACCTCTCTTTTTGCCGACACACCCGCTTGCTCGTCTGCGACTTGCCCTGAGATGCGCGCGTCCGAATGGCAATATCTCTGCGCTGTTCATGATCCCCCGAAACCGTGTTGCGCCATCGACTACTGCTGTCATACTTTGGACTGGGCTGCCAACGTATTGACGAATCCGAAACACTTTCCCTCCCGATTGGCATTGACAATAACCTCCGACACAAGCGCTAGTGGCAATACAAATTCACAACCATCACAACAACCATCAACAGCGAATGCAAATGTCCCACAACACCAGGTCCGTCAGCTCACCAACATCTTCCGTCGCGTATACCGTATCTTCGCACACGCCTGGTTTCAGCACCGCGATATGTTCTGGCGAGTCGAGCATGAGACAGGGCTCTACGTATTCTACAAGACAGTTTGCGACGTGTACAATCTCATTCCAGCCGACAACTACACAATACCGCCGGAAGCTGAAGGCGAAGAGGCTGGAGCAGATGCGGCGGCATCGCTCAGAAATGGGGCGGGCGGTTATGAAGAGGCGGAGATTGCCAGTGCATTTGCTGCACCCGCACCGAACATCCTGCGACGGCCGGCAGAACAAGCACATATTGTAGATGCATCAGCGGGGTCGAATACTGTCGTTGCCGCGGGTGGTGCACGGCGACACCGACGAGATCTTTCTAAAACAGCACTGAACCCGGTAGAGACGCTTGTTGAAGAGCCAGAAGAGGAGGATGCTGCCGATGATACTGGCAGCGTGATTCGAGGACGTCCCACTACCTTACATGAAACACAAACACAGGTCCGCGTGGCGCAAGCCGGCGGTCAGGGTGAAGATGAAGTAGGTGAAAGATCATCGGGTTTCCCAGACTTTGACGAGGAGGATGAGGACGAGGACCATGCAGAGCAGAGACATGGCGCGGTGGAGGAAAGTAATCTAGCTCAGACGGAGCAGACACTCAAAGCGCATGAAGACGACGCTGAATTCGGTCAGTTGGACCCTGCAAGGACGACGACGCTGCCGGAACGGCCGAAAGATGGTGGTGGTGGTAGCATTGAAATGGTCAGGGATGGAGGTGTACGAGAGCAAGCAAGGGCACCTGCAGCAGATGCGGATGCTGCAGGTTTGTCTGTAGAGGACTGACGTAGGGGTTGTCAGGTTATGACTGACACAAATGAAAGTAGAGAAGTAGTGCTGAATGTCACCTTTGAACATTGATAGCCTGCTAGGAGTCTGAACAGCAGCATCAGCAGTAAGCTGAACACTCTTCTGGAGGCTCATCATCGTCCTAGCTAAACAGACCGAACTTGACAGTATCAATCGCATGCCTTTGGGCCCCACAGTGCAAGCAATCTCAAATACTGCAATGGCAGCAATGCTGCTACGCCGAAGCTGACTACGAAACGTTACTAGTCCAACAAATCCCCGAATTCTATGCTTACAGTGACCTTTCTCTCCCGATCGATCGCACATGCAGTACTTAAATGCAACCGTCCTACTGCTGCCGGCATCATCCCACATTCCCTCCCCTGCTCCCACGCCCTGCCATCCCACCCAGTCCTCTCTCATTGGTCCCGGCCATCGACCCAACTCGTACAGTTCACGCATCGTTTAGCCTTCTCGCTGATCCGCTTCCGACAATACTTGCACTTCACAGTCCGCTTGACAATATTTGAACCGGCAGTCCAGCCGTAGAGTTGAGCGGTGAGGTAGAGGGTGAGGCCGATGAAGAGGAAGGAGAGGAGTTGGGAGAGGAAGGAACCTGCTGATGAGTCAGGTCAACGATTCATGGCAGTTTCCAGCACAAACACTTACCCCACGCCAACACGAGGGCGCCGTCGTCCCTAGCTTGCTCGAGCGTGTTGTAGCCACATACGACATGCCTGCTGTCCACCTGAAAGCCGTCCTCCCCTATCCTTAGACGATGACAGTATTCGGGGCCTCGGCGTAGCACGGCGAACGTTTCGGGAAGGTTGCGGTTGATGAAGGGGAGGAGGCCGAGGATGGGCGTGAGGATGTCGGTGACGAGGGACTTGACGACGGTTGTGAAGGTTGTGGCGATGCTGCGGCGGAGGGGGAGTGGTCAGTGAGGACGTGTCTGATGGGAGACAATGGTAGTGGGATTAGGATGGGCTGTTGGGGATGGCAGTAAGAGTGGTAGAGATGTAAGTATACAAGACGTAGTGATTCCTAGAGGTGGCGAAAGGGTATAGAACAGAAGAGCATACAAAGGATATGGTGTGATTCGAGTTGTCGTGGTTGTGGTCGGCGAAGACATAGCTCAGGATAACATCACCACCGCTGCACTGTTTTTTGACTTTCCACCGCCACGGCATGGTATAGCCCTCTCTCTCTCCAGCCACCTTGCTCTCTCGACGTTTCGCATTGTGTCACCATCCACGAGACCAATCACAGCACATGTACACCACCGGCAAACAAGACATTACGGCGGACAATAACACGCACAACGCGGCGACCTCTGTAGATGGGCACCGGACTCACATCAAGCCCACAGCCACCTCTAGCACATTATCCCTCAGCACAAAGTCTTCAAAGCCAGCCCAGAAGGAGCGCACTCGTCCGCGCACAGCTTGGCCAGCATGAAGGAGGCTTTCCCGGGGATCATTAGAGCGGCCCGAGTCGTGGGCTTCGTCGTACGTAGATGAGGACATCTTTGATGGATTTGTGGAGGCGGGTATAAGTGAGTAAGGTAGCACTACGGGCCGTCTCGTCGTTCACCTTTGTCCTGGCTAAAGTGCGGCTCACACATGTGGCGCCTAACCTCAATTCAGGGTCAATATCGCATACAGTAGTCCCCGCGACTCCACATCTTCCTCCTTGGTATGCTCGACTACCTGCCTCAAACGGATGCATATTCAATTTGAAGACTAGACGACTACAAGCGGCCAGGTTAGCGGTTCCACAAGGAGATGTGTCACGGTCGTATCGGTTGGCGCTGGGATTGCGCCCGTAGCTTGGAGTGCCGGAGCATGCGTGATTGTCTCGGTGGTTTCAAGGAAACAGGATGTATAAGAGAGAGGCCATTCCAGCCTTTAACCTGGGTTTTTCGTTATCAATATCTCAGCACTATCATACTCTCAGGAACAGCGTCTTAACGAGGAGATCAGACTCTGGCTCGACTCGAGCCTCTCATGAAAACATTCTAGCATAAGTCTTACCGCTACATCCTCAAAATGTCCGCACTCACTCCGATCTCCGTCCTTAATATCGTCAAGCAGGCCGTCAGCTCTCCGCTGTCCGTCGCCTCGTTCGTCCTCCTCTTCCGCCATGGCCTCCAGCGCTCCACAGGCTGGCTAAATTTGACAATCTTCTGCCTCATGCGTCTGATGATATCGGTAGCACAACTAGTGACGATTACATCATCAATCACCCTTTTGATATTACAGCGTATATCATGCCAGATGTGTTCTTGGTCATTAGAATTGCCCCTGTGCTTGTGACAAGTTC
>Ga0058702_10000517_pt1 | contig 15821 bp, 14 predicted proteins | sample AgamicOrSfe_FD_83781 | JGI IMG/M metagenome (GOLD analysis project Ga0058702, IMG submission 83781) | Agave microbial communities from Guanajuato, Mexico - Or.Sf.e | ecosystem: Host-associated > Plants > Phyllosphere > Phylloplane/Leaf | place: Guanajuato, Mexico | collected 2012-05-30 | reverse complement strand
GTTTCTATTTGGTGAAGCAAAGAAGAGCTGCTCTCGTGTGGATGAAGCTGTATCCAAAATAACAACCCTACTTAAGACCATCGCACCACCTGGCTCAGATGTCGCAAACTCCGACGACACTGACTTTGAACCATGGCAGCCTGGCAACGGAGCCATTGAGAGACTTCTACTACGACTCGATATGAGATTGCCCAATGTCGATGCAGCATGATAGCATTGTCCGCCAGAGCACATTGTGCACAGCAAACTTAGCTTCTTTCACACATTCTCGAAGTCGTATCGTGAAATGTGGATTCCCTAGGAAGACTCCATCCAATGTCGCTCCTGCCTTTCCTGTCACAACGAGAAAGGTAAGAGCGATAGAGCACCAGATCCAGACTGAAAATCGAATCGAAGACAATTATTTTTGTCATCTTGACATTACACAGCGACATCATCAATCCATCGACATCAGTACATCCACCGATATTGTTCTTGGGAATATCTTAGTCTTTCGTTCTTTCGACCAATCGTTCCGGCATATTAATAGCACGATATCTTTACACAGCATCTGCCATCGACACTGCCGCACTTTGTCTCGTCAAGACTATCACATCCCAACACGCAACGATGTGCTTCATTCTCTACACGAAACCGTCGCCATGCTTCCACGAAGCTTACACGGGTCGATTCTCGTTCTGCGAGTTGATGAAGTCATATTGTCGTGCATTCAACATTGAGCTTGACGAAAACTCCGCTTCTCAGTAAGTCTGCTCCGTCTGTAAAGCATCACTCGGCTTACTGACGATCACAGATGCCCACGAAGGAAGAACGTCACATTTGTTATACCCCCATGCGCACAGTGCATGCCGAGCACTCTACTGAGCCCAACTGGCGACTACCAGGGAGAGACTTTACACCAGACACAAGACGAAGCTGCACGACGACATTACAACTTTCCGGTGGTACACCGAGCCGTGATGCCTGCATCCTTTCCTTCTCAAGACCCCTGTCGTGATCGAACTCCACAAGCACAACATCGATTCGACCAGCCGATACCTGTGCAACGACCTCGGTACAGTGCGGAGCAATTATTAGACCTCCAGGGAGGCTACAGAGGTATCCTCAGGTCGGCGGAAACCATGCAATCAGCGCCTCCAGCTGCTCAAGAAGACCCAGCTGTACAAATACTGTTGCGACGTAGCAGACACCTTCAGGAAGTGATGCATCTCGTGCAACAACAAGTACGCATCAACACCGAACAGATACAGGCAGTGGCACGGCGAGAGCAGCAGCAGCAACACAGGTTGGAACATCGCAGATCACAACGGCGCCGGGCTCTTCAACGTGCCTCTCGCCTTTATTATCGAGTTTCATTTCGTCGAGAGTCCGGATCTAGTCGAGGAACTCAACAACATAATCCGCTACCTCATCTTAATCAGCAGACAACGTTTCGTCACGACTCTGTAATAGGCAGGGAGTCACATCGTTCTGATGAGCTCTTCACGCCTGAGCAGATGGCTCGCATTGCCCGGCGTCAGCGTCGCGATGAGCTCTTCACTCCCGAGCAGATGGCTCGTATCGCTCGACGCCAAAGTCACGATCCCTTGCGCAGATCCCGAAGCCCGAATCCCGGTCCTGCTCCATCTACATACAGACGTCATTCGCCCATCTTGCCTCATCAAGCACGCCAGTCCCTTGTAGGACATCGCTCTCAAGAGCAGCAGTCTTACAGAGCACAGCGGCCACTAGATCACCATCACCCTCTTGGTGCCTCCTGGCCACGAGACCCCTATCGTCCACAGTCCAGTTCAGTACCAAGCTCGCCTCCACTATGGATCCGCAGACATCAGCCACGACCTGCAGCGCGGCAAGGATTTCGTAGCCCGGACACAAATCGCTCGGATGCGAGCTCTTATCACGCCGAGGATGACATCGAACAGATGCGACACAGTTGGCCGCAGGCGTCGGTGCCGGCTCGTTCTAGGGCTGAGCTAGGTCCCAGCCCACGCCACGGAGTTCCGCTGGCGCCGAGACCGGAACCTGACATGTGGTATGTGGCGAATTCCCTCGAATTGGCACGACAACGCGATGCGTCACGTCGCGAGCCGCCGCCTCCACCTAGTCCAGCACATGCCATGCTGTATTCGGCTCTTCCGGCTGAGGAAGGCCCGTCAAGCCGGGTAGACTCGGCAGTGGCCACAGAGCAGGAGCCTGCGTCCAGGGGAGATGGATCGCCAGCTAGTCCGTTCCTTATTGCACTTTCTTCGGAAGAGGCATCGCCACTTAGTCCAGTGCATCGCATGCTGTATCCAGAGGTTGAATCTCCGGATGGTGAACCTTTGCTGTCTGAAGTCGGTGTGCAGTGGGGGGAGGTACGGTGGAATGCTGACAGAGAGAGGACGAGTGTTTCGTCGAGGGTGAGGAGCCCATTACATGGGAGTTGGGATGTTGACCTTGAAGAGGGTGAGATACGCGAGTAGGACTTGTGGGTTGAAGTTGCTGGTTGCGGTGGAGGATTGCAGGGGCATGCTTGAGGCAGGGGGTCGATATAAGACAATGGAAGAACAAGAACGCATGATTAGCCTGAGGGCATAGAGTAAGATGACCAGTGAATTCGAAGCTTTCAAAAGCAATATTGATCGAACACTCTCAAGTTCTCGCATATCGGGGTATCATATCCATCATACAGTTATCATTCCGTTTCCTTCGAGCTCGTCCGCAAGTCTGAGATGAGATGAGAGTCGCCTTACAACCGAGCTCATCTTTAGTCCGTTGAGCCCGTCAGATCTGCACCTAGTGTACTCAGCTCAGCTTCAGTCATCGACTGCATCTCTTTAATGTCCTCTCCTTCTCCCATCGATTTTTACCGATCTCCAGCTCCGATCCCACTCCCACACCTCGCCTCAAGATCCAATATCCAATTTTGCAACATCTTCGCCTGCTCTTGCAACACCAGACTCCGCTGCCGTGCCTGTGCGACAGTAAGGGCCTGCGGGTCTATGAAGAGTGTGGGGTCGAAGATGTCGTCGTCGAGTGGTGATGGTGCTTGTTGCTGCGAATTGGGAAGTTGCTGTCGATGTTCATGTTGATGTTGATGTAGGGGTGTTTGGGATTGAGAGTGCGGATGTGTATGTGTATGTGTATGCGACTGCTGCTCTGCTTGGGCATGAGGATGTGTATGCTGTTGTGTGCTACTGCTCGAGCCAGACAACCCTCTCTGTCTCTTCGCAGGTCGTAGATCGTAATCTGGGTCTAGTGGGAGTGGCGGTAAAGTCTTCGGTATCGTGGGTGTCTGGTAGCCCGTGAAGTCGATCGCTAAAATTCTCTTTCGCGACGTGGGAGCTGGGCTGGTTTGTAGCGCCGGCGCGGCTGCGGAAGCAAAATTGGAATTCAAGGTAGAAGAGGCAGCAGCAGTCAAGCTCGGATCGATATTCATGTTGCGTGGCAGAGGCGCATCAATATCATTCAGCATGCCGGCGCGGACGAGCTCGTTGCGGCTCGGTATTGCAGTATTGGCGTTGACGGAGCTAGATGGGCCGTTATCGGACATTCCTTCACTTGATCCAGGATGTCCTTGCACGAAAGCATGCGTCTGCCCATTTGCTGGTGCGGGAACGACGCGTTTGCGACGTTTGATGAATGCCTTCTTCATCTTGGATGGTCGGTGGTGGCCGTGGAGTTTGTAGTAGAGACCACAGGCGTTGCAAATTGTGTGGCCGGAGGCATCGCGGCGCCAAAGCGGCGTTGTGGTGGTGTGGCAGTTTTGGCAGGCTATAAGAAGATCGCCCGGGGAGGGTGTTGCTTGATCTGGAGTGGGAGCGGAAATGTGGTTGAGAATTGCGAGCGCCGGGCTGGGGGAGGGAAAAGTGCTCGGTGTGTTATTGTTCGTGGTAGGAAGCAATTGTGCTTGTGAAGCTGGCGCTGGAGCCGCAACTGGCTGTAGAGATTCCAAGATGGGATCCTGAGAAGCACGTATGGCGACAGCAGTCAAAGCAGCGCTCTTTGAGACGCGATTGTTGAAAGCTGGACATCCATTGCAGCCGACATGTCCGCCTGTACCGTTACATATTCCCCCACCCGGACACGATCCTGACTGCTGTTGTGTTGCTGCGATGTAGGAGTCTTGTGTGCCGTTCCGTGCTGTGGAGGGATCTGATGATACTGCGGATGGCTTGGAAGTGCCTGAAATGATACTGTAGGCTGGAGGTCGTTTGAGATTTGGAGGCCGATTTGCGTTGCGTGACTTCTGGTACAAGCCGCAGGCGTTGCATATTGTCTCGCCGTTTGCTGAGCGTCGCCATAAGGGTGTTCTTGTAGTGCCGCAATTGCTGGACATGTTAGCCGGCTGATCGATCACATCCCTGCCGTCGACCCTATCTAACCTGCACTTCTGACCACTCAACGAAGGTTCTGGAGAGACGGTCGGATATTGATTGACTGTGACATCGGAAGGTGTTTGTGGTCTTTCTACTTGATCCGGCGCAGGGCTGTCATTGTACGCGCCCACCAACGCTGTCCCTGTTATTGGTCTTGCAATGCCATTTGAAGGTGTGGCATCCTGAAGGCTTGCGACTCGCGACGACGATGTTGACCTGGGTCCGGATGATAGCCTCTCCGCTCCTGAGAACGCGTGGAGCTGCTGCGCTATGTCGAGCTCTTTCGTAGAGTAGCCTGATGGGGAAGTGGCATCGGTACTCATGGTTTCGCGTTACGGGTGAGGAGGCTGTTCATCGTCTAGGAGAGGTGAGTCAGGAGTGACACGGGAATGTACACTGTGGCTTGGTGATGCTGGTTGTATGATCTTATCATCCTCGATGAGGTGTTGTTCGTGCTTACCGAGCACGTTCAGTGGAGGCAGAATTATGCATAGAGAGTTGTGTTCAGCCAATCAGCTTTGTGGAGTTTGTCATTCCAGATGATACATAATTCCTCATCTATTATGCTACTCTGCTGAACTTGAACCGACTGTTTTATCCAACAAATGCCTATTGTTCGCAACTTCATCTTGAGGAGCAGAACGCACCCTGTTATAGATGAGATAGAAGAGCTAGGGGCAGATGCATGCTTAGGTCGCAAACATTTCCACGGACAGCTATAGCTATGTTGGAACGAGGTACCATTGTATACGGTCTGCTGAGGACACATCCACCTATTGTCCTCTGCATCCAGCAAATCCATCCATCTTCATCCTCATTCATCCCTTTGAGTGTTCAACTTCCTCCAGCATCCAAGTCCTGACAGGTCGCCACCCGCCATGCCCGCTCAAAAACGCCAAAGTTGAAAGAAAGTGAGAGGCCGAAGGTGCCAATGAGCACTTCAGTAGCGTCTGTCGAACCTCATGATCCATCATTGTTGTCTGCCGCAAATGCTCAAATAGTATGTATTGTTACGCGAAAACGCCGTCGCCATGTATGCTAGAATAGATGCAGTCGTGATGCAAGTGCCAAAGTAATGCGCCAAAGTATGCCATGATATGCAATACTGATGAGGTTAATAATCAAGAACGTCAAGGGTCATTCATCATATGTATAGAGTTCGTATACCAGAAGCCATAGTAGGATGTGTGGTAGGTGCTGCTGCATCAGACGTACTCTTGGCAGTCTTCTTGGTCAGAGCGAAAGTGGCTTGCTTGCGCTCTTTGGCAGCATTCTTCTGAGCTTGCTTCTTGATGATCTTGGTGTCACGGGCAGAAGTCCGTTTCGGCTCCGATGAAGAAATTGGTTCAGAAGAAACTTCACGCTTCACTTGTGTGGGATGCTGAGGCCTCGTGGATAGCTTCAGCTTGATGCCGGTAATCGAAGGGACCGGAGCTGTGGGGATAGCATACTCGGAGCCAGAGGATGTATCACCATCCGCAAGAGGCTCCGCACAAAAAGATTCGTCGTCCGAGTCCAGCACGGTCGACCCGCGTTTTTGAGGAGAAAGCGGTGGCGGTGTGTGCATATTCAGCAGAGAGGTCAACGAGTCGCCATAGGTCTCGAGTTTGAGGGCGATTCGTTGCTTGTTGACGTCCTGCTTGGCTTTCCGAGCAGATTTTGTTGCACGGCTGAGACGCCTGTCCTGCCTCTTCGAAGGTGTCTGCGGGTTTTCATCACTACTATCGTCATCACGGTCAATACTAGATTGCTGAGACGAGGTACTCCTCTCGTCATCAACATCCAGTAGCTTGTCGACCGCATTGTTGATGTTGCCCTTGCAGTCTTTGAGTGTTTTGGCAATCACTTCGTCGTCGACATAGTGAGGTAATGATGCTCGTACGATTTTCATCATATGTACGTCAATTGTCGGGACTTGATCAAGCGTAGACTGGACCGAACGCATCTCTTCCGAGGATACGTTCTTTGCGGCAACAGCTGGTGGCCCAACATGGGGACCTTGCAAATTGCGAATGGAAGAGTAGTGCTCCCAAACCTTCGCACAATCAGTCAAAATTCGAGGTGCGTGAGCTTTTCTGGGAACTTACGTGATATGCAATGTGGCAGACTGGTCGAGTCACATCCTCGCCAGCTGCCCTCACCATGAATGCATTCTCTCGTTGATATATCTTCACATCCACTTCGAATGCACTACTGAATGCCACGATCTCCATATTGTCTCCCCAAGTGCCTCCCTCTGCCATGCGAGTCAAATGTGACTCAAAGACACGGTCCATCTCTTCTGATGTTGGCATGGACGCGTTGAAATTCGAGAATCCTCCAGCATTCTTGCGTTTTGGGTTACGGCGGACACCTCCTCCAGCATGGCACTCCATGAACATCTTGTAGTATTCTGCATTCTCTCGCATGTATTCGATAGTTCGTGCACGTATCATGTGATGTTCATCTTGACTTCCAAACAATTGATCAGATAAGGCGTTGAAGAGGCAGTTGCCTATCTCGCGTCAGTATGTGTCTCGACCGTGAGGTGAAAACATGGCATACAGACCATCTCCCTTGATATTCGCTGCATACAAGCCAGAAAGCTGAAGCAGTGGAAATTCACTGGCGTAACTGTCGCAGGAAGGTTTCATGATAGGTGGAGCAGTTGTGGTGTGTGTACAACACGGGACTTGAGGGTGAGAGCTGAAACACGACGGGCCAGGGGGTTTCGAGCTGAATTGCTGCTGCCGGGGTGAGAGGCCATCCAGCAGCAGCAGAAGCAAGACTCAGACCGAGGGATAGTTTGTGAGTTTTGTTGTATGGAAGGAAATGCTACCTTTAAGGGTATTAGATATGGTAACAGTCCTAGATCATCCGTGGACCCGCTCCGGGGAATGACGAACGACTAAGCAAAACTCTCTCCACTGGGCTGCTGCCTCTTGACAAATGCTTCTTGAGCTTGGTTTCAAGAGGACCTCAGCTTCGTTTACATCAGGACTTGTTACTGTGTCTATTCGCTTGCGAGCTTTCCTTCTTCTTCATCTGCTCGTTTGATGTGAAACGATGCTCCTGCTCAGCTTCAGAAGCGAAGTTTGGTGCCAGTCTCCACAAGCCCGAACACCGTTTCATTGTCTTATTGCAGTAGGTGAACATGCGTATGATGTTCAGGTCACGTTGCTGTCCATTCTCCCGCCTCTGCTTGCGAGGAAATGACGCTATGTAACACTGCAGCTTCAAAGTGATGCTCCTGCCTTCCTTTACCCTGCGTGAAGCCAAGCAGTAGTCGATATCCCACCTTTCCCGGCGTAATGTACAACACCATAAGTCCGAGCAGAATTTAGACAGCACTCTGCTAAGGACATCTTCGCACTTGTGGTCTTTGGAAGGCGGTGTTCGAGGCATAAAGTGTGTGGACGGAATCTAGGAAAGATGCGAGAAAAGATCGTGGTTCTTGGGTGCGCCACTTGCCATGCTATGGACGGTGCCATCTAATTGAAGTGCAGCGCCGGCGTCATAGGTCTGACTACTGCCTTACTCTTGGCAAGAGACAAGGACTCTGATGTCACGGTCCTCGCCGAGTTCCACTGTGGTGACTACGACATCCGATTCGCTTCACCATGGGCAGGCGCGGATTATTTACCGGTTTCTCTACCAGACACACCATTGAACAAGTACGAGCGTGAAACTTGGGTTGAGCTTGAACGCTTAGCCAAGACCACCCCCGGGGCGGGCTGTCACTTTCTGAAGTCTATCAAGTACAGACGCGAGAAGGAGAGCGCCACGTCTGCAGCTTCATGGCAGGCTGCTTCTATGACTGACAGGCCTTGGTACACGGACATGATGCCAGATGCAAGGAATCTGAACAAGGACGAGCTGCCACCTGGGATGAAGTCCGGGATCTCTTTTACGTCGATTTGCATCAATACTGCAATCTACCTTCCTTGGCTAGCGAGCCAGTGCCTTGAGCATGGCGTCAAGTTCAGGCGTGGTGTGGTGAGTCATGTTGTCGAGGCAGCCAACCTGCATCTGTCTGGGTCTCGAGCTGCCCTGGTTGTGAATGCCACTGGATTAGGTGCTCGAACTCTCGGTGGAGTGGAAGACCTTGAAGTCATCCCAGCACGAGGGCAGATTACAATCGTAAGGAATGAGCCAGGTGTGATAGTTGGGGTGGGACCCTCGCTAGAAGGACCCGCAGACGAGAGCTGCTACATCATGCAGAGGGCAGCAGGTTAGCGGCTGTGGCGTATGCACCACAAAGACTCGAGCTGACTTCTGCATCTTAGGTGGAGGGACTGTGATCGGAGGGTGCTATCAATTGGGATCGTGGGAGTCCCAACCAGATCCGAGTATGGCGGTTCGGATCATGTCGCGTGCCGTCGACCTCTGTCCTTCACTAACGACTCCTGGAAATGGTGGTGTACTGGGCAAGACAGGCATAGAGGCATTGAGCATCATACGGCACGGAGTGGGCCTAAGACCGACGAGGGCTGCCGGGCCAAGAGTGGAGTTTGAAATGATTCAGGATGTGCCAACTGTGCACGCTTACGGCCATGGCGGAGGTATGCATGCTCCCACCCGGAGGTAGTAGTATGCGAGTTAACCTCTTTTCGAAATAGTTGGGTATCAAAGCTCTTGGGGAAGCTGCAACGAGGCTGTCAGGCTGGTAAAGTCAGCGTTGTCAAAGACGGAACAAAGTAATTAGATGAGTTCCATGGGACAATTCAGAAAGATTGAGCGACGGGCACGAGAACCGAGGAAGATTCCTGACATACAATAGGGAAGGGCAGCTGGAAACTCAGCACTGCTCAAGATTGTAGACAGTCGTGATGTTGATGTTCTTCGTGCCATCGATCGTCTGATATCAGTTTGATGGTCAGGGGAGGGTGCCGGGCGGTTCCTGTTTAACACCTTAACTTTACCTTATCGTTAGATGAATGTGATAACGACTGGTACACATAGCCTATGACATCTACTGCATATTGTATCATTTCCTGACTTGTTCATGAGCTGTCGCCAGCGCCCATATCAGTGTAAGCCGAGGCGTGTGCGTGTCATAATGCAACATGAAGGCGACTGTGACTTGTCGTGGCGCACCTGCCTTTTGAGCACCAGAAGAACGAACGTCTTCAAGCTCTTTGACTTCTGACTGAATTGACACTCTATCAAGCACCTCCACTTCAGCGTCATTTCTATCATCAAGCCTATACTCCTATATACTAGTTTTGCGTACCCATTTCTACAATCCTCGATATCAACCTGAACAATGTCTGCACCTACTACTGACACCACGACTAAGGCTGTGACTGTCGTCGAGCAGACTAAGCCAGCACCTAGCACACACGAAACCGAAGATCCCGCAACACCTCTCGACGCAAACTCTCCAAAATTACAGCTTGTCATCGCAACTGCCGAAGAAGCCATCGCCCAGAGCCACAAGAACGCAACTTCATGGCGTGGACCACTACAGCTTGAGGCGTATCTTCGTCGTGAATCTCATCTGGCAAGTCAGGCTTTCACTAGAGATGGTGGATTGACGACATGGGTGCTTGTTTCGACGGCTGTGGACGCATCGAAGAGAAAAGTGCTCGCTGGGTGTGAGACATATCGCAAACGTGCTCTAGTCACCAAAAAAGGCCAAGTTGAGGAAGTCATGGCACATGGCATTGGCAGTGTGTTTTCAGAGTACAGGGGAAGAGGATACGGTGCTCGTATGATGAAGGAACTTGGCGAGAAGCTTCGCACCTGGCAAGTAGCGCACCAGCCATGTCTGTTTTCTATTCTCTACTCGGACATCGGGAAGGTCTGTCTTCATATCGCGCTCAGTCCTCATTTGCAGAACTGACACACTCCAGAACTTCTACGCTCGTCTTGGATGGGAGGCTTTCCCTAGCAGCCACATCCACATCCGGCCCAAGGCTCAACCACTTCTCTGGGAGGGACACAAACATGCAAAACCCTTACACATGACGGACCTTCCCGCATTCTGCAATCTGGACGAGGATCTCATGCGGAAACGACTGGAGAAGTATAAGAGCGGAAATGCTGTAGCCTTGGTTCCAGATTACAAGACTATTGGTAAGTTATCCATGTCCGTCAACAATCTGCAATGTATTGACTCTTGTAGAGTGGCATCATGCTCGCGAAGAGTTCGTGGCGAATGAGCTTTTCGGCAAGGCACCTTATGTAAAAGGTGCTACAGCCACTGTCAATGGCCAGAGTGTCCACGCTGTCTGGACTCGCGTGTTTGGTAATGCAACACCTGGCCAAACAGAAGGCAACACAATGCACATCCTCCGAATTGTGGTCGAGGACGAAGATCTCGATATCGAGAGCGAAGATTTTCATCCCAATCACATCGCTGGCATTGCCGCTGTGTTGCGATTAGCACAGAAGGAAGCACACGAGTGGCACATGGAAGAAATCGAGCTCTGGAACCCGCACCCACGCACGCTCATTGCTGCCCAAAGTGTCGATTCATCTGCGGAGCTCATCGATCGTGATGCTGAGTCTATTGCCAGTCTCAAGTGGTATGGCGGCAGTGATGAGTCGGTGACCTGGTTGGAGAATGAGAAGTATGTTGCCATGGGCAGAACACTTATCTACTTGATCTACTTGATTATATGCTAATGATTGCCAGGTACGGATGGTGTTAGTCTGAATGTTGTTGTCAGGCCTCAGTCACATGCCTGGGCGCGCAACGTCCAATGATGCGGAGTCAATAGAGTAAACTTATGTAGACCTCTGTATATTCCTAAAGAGTACCTCCAACGTGCTCTAGCTCTTCGCCGTGCTCGCTGGAGCTTACGATCAGGCCAAACGATAATCGCGGGAGGTCCATAGTGAATCGATACCCGCCAAGCAATGCCTCCGCAGACTACGGCTGACAGGAGACTCGACACATACTCTTTACTGCACGACTGGATTTCTTGTCTTTGCTAGTACGATTGAAAAGCTAGGAGGCCACGGCCTGAAGAAGAAGAAAGATTATCAACGACCGACAGTGACTTGCGTTACGCAAAATACCTCAATGGCAATCAATATGGCACAACACACTACACCCTCCTACCATGATCGAGCCTCCAGAGCTATCACTGTTGCGGTCGACCCAGTCGCTTTGGTGGTCACAGAATGCGTCACCGTCACGTCCGCTATGCGGAAGCATCCACGTTGGGCGCAATCTTCCATTTCTGCGATCCTAGGAGGTCCGGCTTCGACCACAACACCCTCTTTGCGCCAGCCGGACCTACCATCGCGCCCAACGACGGCAGGGAGCGACCTTAGTGGTAGACCTTCGGCGCTGTCAAGGAGGAAGACGTCACAGGATATCGCAGCCCCTGGCAGATTGAGCGAGGATGGTGGGCTTGCAAGCAGGCTGATGCGCGGACGAAGGGGTCAAGGACAGGTCGTACAGGATAACCCCTTGTTGAGTGCGTTTGGACGGCTGAGGGTTCAGTTGAAACACTGTCGTGGTATGTAAAGGCGTGAAGCAGACCTCCCGGACATGTAGATGTGGAAGTGGTCTCACTCTAGCTAACATGATCTGATCTATTCGACAGACATCCACACGCTCGACGCATCTGCTATCCTGCATCCTTTCCTTCTGGTCATCCGATCCTCATCGACACCAGCACATATCACGTCCTTTGCGCTCATTGCGATCACGAAGTTCTTCGCCTACCGCATCATATCTCCCACATCACCGGACATAGCTTTGGCAATGCAGCTGCTCGCGACCGCGGTGACACATTGCCGGTTTGAAGCTGTTGGAAGTACAGCCAACGAAATCGTCCTGTTCCGCGTTCTCACTCTCATGGACAGCATGATTACAGGAGCATGCGGAGAGCTTCTGAGCGATGGGAGTATGTTCGATTTACTCAAGACGAGCATGGAGATGTGTAGTGAGATCACATTCAGCGAGCTGTTGCGGAGGACGGCGGAGGTGCACATGACGAAGATGTGTCAGACGATATTCCAGAGACTAAAAGAGCTTGAAGTCGGGGACGACGAGCCCCCGAGTCGACCGAGAAGGCGTAGCAGCAAGCTAGAAACAAATGGCCTTAGTCCCATGAGCAGTTTGCCAGTTGAGGTGAACAAGCCAAGTGAATTAGCAGACGAGCAAAACGGACAAGCTGTACCCCTTGAGGGAGAGGCAGTGGTCGAGCTGGCGGAGCCTAGGGACTCCGTCACAATCAGTAGTAATGGCCAAGTCGAGCTAACACAGGTTGCTGAAGAAGAAGAAGAAGAAGAGCAGATCGACACGAAACCTTATGGCGTGCCAGCGATACGTGAACTCTTCAGAGCTCTTGTTGGTCTGCTTAACCCAGATGATAGGCAGCGAACAGACGGCGCTCGGATCATGGCTCTGAGGATTGTGGACGTGACACTGGAGGTGGCAGGACCATCAGTCGCAAGTCACCCAAGCCTAGCTACACTAGCCAAGGATACCTTATGTCGGCACCTGTTCCAGCTCGTTAGATCTGAAAACATTGCTGTCCTGACAGGCTCATTACGTGTAGCAGGCACGCTTCTGACCACGTGCCGAACAGTGCTGAAGCTACAGCAGGAGCTTTTCCTCTCGTACCTCGTCACTTGTCTACACCCTCGTGTTGAGATACCACAAGAACCAGGTGTGGATCCGGCAGTATATGAGGGTGTGCCTCAAGCTCCACGTCTGGCAAAGCCTGCGCCGTCACAAACAGGCAGCGGAAGGTCGACGCCAGTGCCTGTCAAGGATCGGCAGAAGCTTGGGCTGGAAGGTGGATTGCGCAGACCCGATGCACTCGAGGCCATGTTGGAGAGTGTGGGCACGCTCGTAAGAGTGCCCTCGTTCATGGCCGAATTGTACGTCAACTATGATTGTGATGTCGAGCGCAGTGATCTATGTCTTGACATGGTTGGATTACTGAGCAGAAGTGCTATCCCGGACTCGGCATTGTGGAGCACAGCGACTGTTCCTCCGTTGTGCCTCGATGCCTTGCTAGGTTTCGTGCAGAGTATGCATGAGCGTCTAAATAATGAGCCCGAGAAAGACGGCTTCCCATCCCTCGAGCACTTACGCCGTCAACGAGAACTGAAGAAAACGATTATACAAGGCGCTACGAAATTCAACGAGAAGCCGAAGGCAGGATTGGCATATCTGGCTTCGCAAAAGATCATCGACAATGTCGAGAGTCCGCAATCAATCGCAAAGTTCCTCCGCGGTACCTCACGCATTGACAAGAGAGTCCTCGGAGAATACCTTTCGAAGAAGGGTAATGAATCACTACTCATCGCTTTCTTGGATACATTTGATTTCAAAGACCTTCGAATCGATGAGGCTTTGCGGCAACTTCTCAATTCTTTCCGACTACCTGGCGAGTCACAATTGATCGAGCGCATAGTGGTAGATTTTGCGAAGAAGTATCTGGATGACTCACATACCAACGACATTGCTGAAGTGGACGCAGCTTACGTTCTCACTTATGCTATAATCATGCTGAACACAGATCAGCACAACCCGAACGTCAAAGGACAGAACCGCATGACCGACGTAGCTTTTGCGCGCAATCTGCGCGGCACGAATGGCAAGGAAGACTTCGATCCCGAATTCCTGCAAGAGATCTTCGATAACATCCGGACGAACGAGATCGTCCTGGCCGAAGAACGGGACGACCAACGTAGTTTTGACCATGCGTGGAGAAGTCTTCTATTCAAGCTAGAGTCGGCTGGAGAATTGAAGGTCTGCGACACTAACATGTTTGATGCCGATATGTTTGCTGCTACCTGGAAGCCTATCATCGCGACGCTGTCATATGTCTTCGTCTCGGCTACAGATGAGACAGTCTTCGCACGGGTGAACGCGGGTTTCATCCAGTGTGCCCAGATTGCCACGAAGTACAACCTGCACGAGGCGCTAGACCGCGTACTGTTCTCCCTTAGCTCGATGACCATGCTGTCAACAGTTACACTTCCTAGTACAAGTCTCAACACAGAGGTGCAAGCCGGCGAGCGCAGCATCATGGTCAGCGAGACCGCAGTAAGATTCGGCCGCAATGACCGGGCTCAGCTAGCAACGACAACACTGTTTCAGGTGATCGACGGGAACGAGGCTACAATAAGAGACGGTTGGACATATGTAAGGCCTTGCTCGTGATTCTTCGAGCACTCCAAAGCTGATATTTGTGAACTAGATCGTGCGCATACTTCTCAACCTTTTCGTCAATTCTTTACTTGGCACTTCATTCTCCAGCATAACCTCACAACAGGCATTGCCGCCAATACCTTTGCAAAGCCCAGCACAAGTGGTCGACCGAGCTGACCGTGCTGCAGAGGGTGGCCTGTTCTCTGCCTTCACATCATATGTTTCAAGCTTCGCTACGGATGAGCCTCCGGAACCCTCGGACAAGGAAATTGAGGATACTTTGTACACTTTGGACGCCATTGCTGCGTGCGATCTAGATCGGATGTTCTCCACTATGAGGTATCTCTATCATTGCGGATCACAAACCTTCGTAAGCTGATCAAGTCTAGTCAACTACCGCCGGCATCTTTAAAGCCTTTCCTCCAAACGCTACTTGCCCACCTACCCGAAGATGCCACTCCTCGAGTGATCAGTGTCAAGCCAGAGATGCCTGCTCCTACGCCAATACGGCCAAATGGTCAAAAGGTCAAGCCGCGAGGTAACGCTTATGATCCGAGCGTTGTCTTCGTGCTGGAATTGGCTACCCATCTTGTCGTCCGAGATGAGGATACGATGGCGGAGCTTGGCCAGACTTTGGCCGAAGCGTTGCAGGGCCTGGTGCGAGATGCCGACCATGCACATCCCATCACACTCTCGCGGACTGTGTATTACTTGCTGAGCTTCTTACACGCCAGTAATGTACGTATTGTGCAATTCCATACTTCAATAGCCTGCGTGCTAACATTATCACCACAGGATCACGACTTCGTCAGAGCACCCATTGTACTACACAGTATATCGAAGCTTGACCAGGAGCTCATTGCGCGCTCTGCTATTGCCATCGTGAAGGGACTTTCATTGTGCCTAAGCGGATCTCAAGGACTGAGACACGAGATTGTCAATTCACCAGACTTTTGGTCCGTGTTACGAGCTCTACAAGCTGTTCCTGACGTCGCGAATGACGTCTTCACACTGGTCGAGAATGTTGTGATCGGTAGTGCGTCAGCAGTGACCACTGATAACTATGAACCCACCATCTCCATGCTGGGCGAGTATGCCACAATTGGTAGTATTGGTGCACAAGATGAGCAGAGACGAGAAGTGGCTCTTCGAAGAGGCAAAGGAGCCCCACCGAAGAAGACACCATTGAACCCAGTGGTATCTAGAGGTCAAAGAGCAGTCCAACTGGTTTACGAAGCCACTGCACGAGTACCGCACTTCATCCAGCAGTCACATCTTGAAGCACAAGAAGGTAAGTCAAAATAGTCTATTCCATCCTAAGTATCAGACTAACAGTAAACAGCATGGACAGCATACTGGAC
>Ga0058702_10000514_pt1 | contig 15957 bp, 15 predicted proteins | sample AgamicOrSfe_FD_83781 | JGI IMG/M metagenome (GOLD analysis project Ga0058702, IMG submission 83781) | Agave microbial communities from Guanajuato, Mexico - Or.Sf.e | ecosystem: Host-associated > Plants > Phyllosphere > Phylloplane/Leaf | place: Guanajuato, Mexico | collected 2012-05-30 | reverse complement strand
CTCTTGACCTTATCCCCATCGGCGGCTGGCACGGCCAAGGCCGCAAATCCGCCTGGTGGTCCCCCATCCTACTCGCCGTGCGAAACCCCGAGACCGGCGCCTTAGAAGCCGTCACGAAATGCATCTCTGGCTTCACGGACGCATTTTACAAGGCGAATCGCGCGCGGTATAATCCTGATGCCCCGGATGGAGAGAATACGAACACGATTGCAAGGCCGGCGTATGTGGTGTATGTTGGCACTCCGGATGTGTGGTGGGAGCCGCAGGAGGTATGGGAAATCAGTTTTGCAGACGTCACGCTGAGTCCGACGTATACGGCTGCGGCGGGTTTGGTTAGTGAAAGGGGTTTGAGTATAAGGTTTCCGAGATTCTTGAAGGTTAGGGAGGACAAGGGAATTGACGAGGCGAGCACGAGCGACTTTCTGGCGGACCTGTATAGTAAGCAGAGCGCGCGGGTGAAGGCGGAAGGCGGAGGGCTTGGGGCTGTCACAGGTGGAAAGAGTGGATTGGAGGAGGGTGAGGGCGACGGTGAGGATGAGGAGGGATGATGAGGAAAGGCTGAGGATCATTGACACTAGATTCCTCAACGTTCGTCACATAATGCATCGCTGAAGATTACCACGACAGGTCCGCCAGTCGAAACATGTAAAGCCTTCGAAAGTAACGCGCGCGAGAGCACGGCATCTCCTAGGGTCCACAGGGAATTCAAGGTCGAGACTTGTATTGAGAGCCCATGATGCGGATCATATAACTAGCACGGACTGTGGTGTCTGAAATAACATGACACGGTGCATTGGCGTATGCGAAGAGAAGACTGATTGATCGTTTGCCTACTTGACCACTTAATAGCTGGAGTCGTCTCAAGTACGTATTTGTCACGTGCTTGTTTCATCCAAACGTCGCGGAGAAGCGCGTTCTCGAAAATTATCTCGAGATCACACGTAGTACGGCATAACACACTCTCCTTGACAGACCACGTACGACACTGCGGTTACGTGTAGAATCCATCCTTTCTCGTGCCCGGAGGACCACAGGCTAAAAGAACAGCAAGGCAAGGACCATTCTTATCTCGTCACAAATCATCCAATACCTGTCAGGAAGCGCTCGTGCGCAAAGAGTAGCCCATTGCTCAGCATCCTCCTGCTCGAGCTCTATCCAAAATGTCCATACTTCCCGGCGATGTCTGCAATCCCTCGCGCAACTCCTTCAGGGTTTACAGAGTTCAGACAATAGCGTTCGATCACAAGCAGAAGAGTCCTTGAGCAATGACTGGGTTTTGTCGAGACCAGAGATCCTGCTCATGGGCCTGGCTGAATTACTAGGGTCATCACAAGAAACCATTGTACGACTACCGAAGTGCGCAAATAGTGGGAAAGACTTGGCTAACATGTCGATACTCAGCTGCGATCTTTCTCCGCCGTCCTGTTCAGGAGAATCTCAACACGGTCACGGAAAGATGGTGACGGCGATAGTACCCAGGACCTATTCTTCTCACTACCCCCACCCCAGAAAGAGGCCATCAGGGCGAGGTTACTCGAAGGGCTGCTGAGCGAGGTGGACAACTCGACAAGGAACAAGGTCGGAGATGCGGTCGCAGAAGTCGCCAGACAATATGTTGCAGAGGGTAACGATACAGCCGAAAGAATGGAAAACATGGACTGACCCATTCGTCAGATGAGCAATGGCAAGAGCTTTTGGGAGCGCTATTCCAATGTAGTCAATCTACAGAGGCTGGTCAGCGCGAGACAGCATTCCGCATTTTTGCAACGACACCGGACATTATCGAGAAGCAACATGAGCAAGCCGTGATAAGCGCGTTCACGAAGGGCTTCAAGGACAGCGAGACAACCGTGGGCTGACTTCACTCTGGAAACTGCCAGGCAAAAGCTGATCTCTCCATACAGGTACGACTGGCTGCGGTCGAGGCATTCGCGTCCTTCTTCCACTGCGTCAACAAGGGGGCACGAAAGAAGTACTATGCCCTCATCCCGGACGTTCTCAACATTCTACCTCCTATTCGGGAAGCCAAAGACGACGACCAGCTAAGTCGGGCACTAATATCGTTGATCGACCTTGCAGAAGTGGCACCAACAATGTTCAAGCCTCTCTTCCACAACCTCGTCACGTTCTCCATATCTGTCATTCAAGATAAGGATCTAGAGAATCAGACTAGACAGAACGGCCTTGAACTGATGTCCACGTTTGCAGACAACGCTGCAGCTATGTGCAAAAAGGACCCCACATATGTTACGGAAATGGTTACACAGTGCTTGTCATTGATGACAGATGTCGGCGAGGATGACGATGACGCTGCGGAGTGGAACAACACTGAAGATGTGAGAACCGAGTTCAACTGTGCTACTTTATCACCTACTGACAAGAAAATAGCTTGATGTAGATGAAAGTGATGCAAACCACGTTGCAGGTGAACAGTGCATGGACCGTCTGGCAAACAAGCTCGGTGGCCAGGCTCTTCTCCCTCCCACTTTCAACTGGCTACCAAGAATGATGACCTCTACAGCATGGAAGGACAGACATGCTGCTTTAATGGCAATCTCCGCCATCTCGGAAGGATGTAGGGAGCTCATGCTTGGCGAACTGGACAAAGTGCTTGATCTGGTTCTTCCAGCACTACGCGACGAGCATCCAAGAGTGCGCTGGGCAGGATGCAATGCGCTAGGTCAGATGAGCACAGACTTTGCGCCAACGATGCAGGAGAAGTACCATCAGCTTATTCTTCCAGCAATTATCCCTGTCATCAAGTCATCTGAGCCTCGAGTCCAGGCTCATGCTGCAGCCGCCTTGGTCAACTTCTGCGAGGAGGCCGAGAAAGAAGTTCTGGAGCCATACCTTGACGGTCTTCTAACACAGCTGGTCACATTGCTACAGAATCCGAAGCGATACGTGCAGGAGCAGGCTCTGTCAACAATTGCCACTGTTGCTGACTCAGCCGAGGCAGCCTTTGCACGCTACTATGACCATCTCATGCCACTTCTATTCAATGTCCTCAAATCCGAACAGTCGAAAGAATTCCGATTGCTCCGAGCCAAGGCTATGGAATGTGCTACATTGATTGCACTCGCAGTCAGCAAACAAAAAATGGGACAGGACGCACTTGAGCTTGTACAAATCCTCGGCGGCATTCAGCAGGGCATCACTGACACCGACGATCCACAAGCATCATATCTACTTCACTGCTGGGGTCGCATGTGCCGAGTGCTCGGGCAAGATTTCATTCCGTACCTTCCTGGTGTCATACCGCCGCTGATCGAATTGGCTGGTGCCAAGGCTGACATCCAATTGCTCGAGGATGAAGAACAAGTCAATCAGCTTGAGGGCGAAGAGGGTTGGGAGCTCGTACCACTCAAGGGCAAATATATCGGCATCAAGACGAGCACGTTGGATGACAAGCACACCGCTATTGAGCTCATCGTCATCTATGCACAGCAACTCAAAGCCGCATTCGAGCCTTATGTGCTTGAGATCATGGACACCATCGCTCTACCAAGCCTCGAGTTCTTCTTCCACGATCCGGTCCGAGTGGCCGCTGCCAAAGCTGTACCTCAACTTCTCAATTCATACAAGGAAGCGCATGGAGGTCAGTCCCCACAAGTCGTTGAACTATGGTCGCGAGCCAGTGAGAAGATTCTCGCCGTTCTCAATACTGAGCCGGCAATCGACACGTTGGCGGAGATGTACGAGTGCTTCTATGAAACTGTTGAGGTGATGGGGACTAATTGTCTGAATGATGCACATATGTCTGCCTTCATCGATTCTGTACGATCAGTTCTCGAAGACTACCAGACTCGTGTCAAGCATCGCCAAGAAGAAGCTCGTGAACGTGAGGATGGCGAGGAGGAGGACGAAGACACTCTATTCGCAATCGAAGACGACCAGAACCTGCTGAGCGATATGAATAAAGCCTTCCACGCGTTAATGAAGAACATGACGACGAACTTCTTGCCGCACTGGGAACGATTGATGAAATACTACGACAGCTTCGTCAAGGCTGAAGACCCAGCGCAACGCCAATGGGCTCTGTGCATCTACGATGATCTACTGGAATTCAACGGTCCACAGAGTTGGAAGTACCATCAACATATCATAGATCCTATCGTGTCAGGCATACGCGACCCTGTTCCTGCCAATCGTCAAGCAGCGGCATACGGTGCAGGCGTAGCAGCACAGAAAGGTGGCGAGCAATGGGCAGAATTTGCTGCTGCCACACTGCCACTTCTATTCGAAGCTTGCAGACTACCACAAGCCCGCGAAGACGATCACGTATACGCCACAGAGAACGCTTGCACGAGTATTGCCAAGGTCCTGCATTTCAGCCCAAGCAAGGTGAGCAACATGCAAGAGGTTATACAGCTGTGGGTCGACACACTACCAGTCAAGAATGACGAGGAAGCTGCACCATATGCATACTCGTATCTGGTCCAGCTGGTGGACCAACAAAACCCAGCAGTCACATCACAGCCCGCCAAGGTCTTCAAGTTCATGGCGGAGGCACTCGAGGCGGAAACGATACAGGGGCAGACGGCGAATAGAGTGGTGGAAGCAGGGAAGAAATTGGTCATGTCGACCGGTGTGGATGCTGCTCAATTATTGGCGAGTCTGCCGCCGGAGACGCAGAAGATTGTGACGGCTTACTTCTCATGACATGCGAGACGAGAAATGGGATATCAGGGATGAGTAGTATGTAGACGGCAGTAGCGACCTATATTGATCAATAGGCAGTGGACCCTGAAAATGACTTCAACTTCCCCACGTTTCACTTTTCAGATCAGACAACAATTCTCTCACCACACCGAAACAAGCAATCTCGTAGAAGAATCTGAACCTCTTCAGTAGTACTCCACCCCTGCCCACCTGCCCATCTTCCACCATCTGCCTACTGCGCATCAGCTCATCCTGCGCCGAGATCGAAGTGTTCTTCTTCCCTTAGCATTAGCCCTCCGTCAACCCATCGTCTTGAGACCTTGACCGGAGGCGCCGCAACACCGCCCATCCTTAGCCTTCTTCTGCCCTTCTCACGATCCTTTCTGCCAACTCTTCCGCATTGCAGCGCTCGATCTTGTGCTCGCATAGATGAGCTTTGACCAACTTGCCCAAGAAGTTGTCGAACTACGTACTCAAACCCTGACGCCAGCCTCACCAACGCCTACACATTTCCCCAAGCCAAGCAATATTCCAATCCTGAACGATATGATCGAGAACCACTTCGGAGAGCCCGGACAAGGAGTGGCACAGAGCGTGCGATTGGACGAGCAAGATGCGCAAGCTAAAATGGATTCGCCGATAACATTGACGGAAGATACAAATATGCAAAGCTTTTCCAATAACGCGGCTGTCCCACACCCGGATGTCGCGTCGATGCTTGCCGAGTCCACTGATGCAGTCATGTCGGTCGACTCTGTGAACCAAGAACAGAATGTCCCCAATGCCATTCCTCCCATACCCATCGCATCTCCGGCAGCCCAAGCTGCGAACGATGCTGCTACGGCCTTTTTACAGTCTTTGAATTTGCCTTTACTAGCTGCTCAGTCACCAATCGGCGGTGTCGCTGCCCAACAGAATGCCCTTGATGAAGACACAAATATGACTACGGATCACGCCCATACTGCGGAGGATCTGAGTAAGGCCAGCATCTCATCAGTCCTGGCGAATGGAGGAAGCGGAGGCGTAGATCTTGATGCCCTGTTGAACAACTTGTCTGCTTCTGTTGCTGCTACGGAAGCCCGAAACGCCAACAACCAGAGTGCCCAAAGCAGTAACGAAGCTGCCGACACTGCCTCACAATCCACGTTACCTCCTGGCATCCACCAGACACCCATCCATCTCATACCCACAGTAGCCAGTCTACCTGCTCGTCCACCAGTACAAGTTACCTCGCATCATGCTCATGATCAGCCCCAACCCAGTGTACAAAGTGCTCATACCCAGGATGCTCAGCCATTGTCCGGAATCACAAATTCCGTACAAGCTATCAATGATGGGGTCAATGGTATGCCATTTCCATCCGCTGCGAAGTCCCAGCAACAATCTAGCTCCGAGATGCTAACATCTGCACAATCTCAAGACGGCACTGCCGGACCTGCACCTACAGAAGAGGAAGTAGACGAGCCAGTCTCGCCTGAACTACAAAAGCAGTATGACGACTTTCTCGCAGACGAGCACAATTTCATGACTATCAATGAGTGGGAGAAGTTTCCGAAAGCTTCTCGTCTCTTTATTGGTACGTGTTTCTTGATATCGCTTGACAGTGATGAAGCTAACATACCACCAAGGTAATTTGCCATCGGAGAAAGTGTCGAAGATTGATATCTTCCGCGTCTTTCAGAAGCATGGCAAGCTGGCACAGATTTCAATCAAGCAGGCCTACGGCTTTGTGCAATATCAAGACGCCGAATCATGTGCAAGGGCGCTTGAGGCTGAGCAAGCTGTAGCAATTCGTGGACGCAAGATCCGTACGTTACATTACACTACATGCTGAAAACGCATATGCTGAACATCTCGTGTAGATCTTGAAATCTCCAAACCGCAGAGAAACAGGAACCAGAATAATGAACAACGTCGTGGAAATCAGCAACGGCGGTCACGTTCGCCAGACAATGGGAGACGTGGCAGTGTCGACCGTTATCGAGGCGGGGACAACAACAACCGACATGACCGCGGTCGTGATAGCTATCGACGATCACCATCTCCGAGACGCGGTTACAGAAGAAGTCCTGATCGCTACGACGGTCGCCGAAGAAGTCGATCACGCTCGCCGCTCGGCCGCGGTGGTCGATACAGGAGTCCTGACAGTGGATATGATGATGGCTGTCCCTTGCCTAGACGAAGGCCTGACCAAATCCCGGATCTACAAATCATCTCACAAGTTTCCCCAGAAAGGTTCGTCTGACTGTTCTGAAGTGCCCACAGGTAGTGCTAACAACCATACAGATCCTTCATGCAGTATGTCGAGCAATCCTTCGAGGCACGTGGCATCAAAGCCGATGTACTCATTCTAAGCCCCAAGCTTGCTGAAGCCGCAGTCGTTCGTCGCCAGATCATCGAGGGCGTGCATGCCGTGATGAAGCTCGAGAGGAACGTACAATACACGAATAAATTCCCACTTTCAATCTTCGACAGAAGTACACCGAGCAATGTTCGATTCGAGGAGTACCTCGATCTTGATCTCAACATTGCTGTAGAATTGGTCCTACGAGCGAAGCAGAACGCAGCACGTAATGCCCAACAGCAACAGTACAACCCAATGACTGGAGGCTCATATGGTTACGGACAGCAATCTATACCTCCACCACTATCCAACGGTCCACCAATCCCTCCTCAATTCCAGCAAGGCAACATGTCTGCTGCAGGTCCACGAGGGTCGTTCCAATCACGACCACCGCCAATACCAAACATTCCTACACCCGCCCAACTCGATCCCGCGACCCTACAACGTCTCCTCGGCCAAGCGCAGAACCAAGGTCCCACGCCCGTCAGCACCCAAGGCTACCCCCAGATGGCTCGACCAGGTCAATCTGGCCAGCCACTCCTGCCCTCTCCGGCAGATCTGGCTCGACTCCTAGGCACGGCAGCCACGCCTCAGCAGGCACATCAGCCATACAGTGCGCCATCGCAGCCTATAACCGCAATGCCGCAAGGAGTGGGAGCCGGAGCTGCACCAAACCCGTACCAGGACCTCCTCTCGAATCCGGCGATTGCAGCGTTGCTTAACAAATCACAGCCGACGCCACAGGCTGGACAGGGGCAGCAGTATGGGAATCATCTGTATGCGCAGTCGCAACAGGGACAGATGCCGCAGCCAGGCCAGCAACAGGGCGGCCAGCCTGATATGGGCAATTTGATGGCGCAGCTGGCGCGGTATGGTGGACGTTGAGCGGTCGCGCTATAATGGTTTGGGACGTTGTGCTGCGGTATATCACTTGCTCGGCTATGTTTTGCACTCTTGCATACGTTGCTTTTGCGATAGAGCAGTCAATTGCTGTTCGGCATTCACACCACCTGGACACGTCGTGGCTGCTGAAGGGGGCGAGGCTGTGCACGGAAGGCTTGCTGTGTTACGCTCTGTCACTTCTGAGATTGCACAATGATATCTCGATTTGGCTTCGGATGATGACGCGGATCTGCGGCGCGGTCGCAGCTTCAGGCTCAGCCCAGTGCACAAGCTGGACGAGGCGGTGAGGAGGATGCGCTGCTGATTGCTTGGATGGCCGGCTGGCTAGATTATTTGCGTCGTTGCACTTTTGGGGATGTGGATGTGGTACTATCCAAGCAGGTTCGCATCGTAGCTATGCAGGTGGATTAGCATGAATGGTATCTTCATAATATGTATAGCTACCTTGCTGAGCTGCGAGGTGCGAGGGGAAGAGGAGGGTGTAGATTTTAAGGCTCATACATATATATATATACGTTCAGCATACCATCGAGGGCACGGATGTGAGCATAGTATAGTATACCACACACCTCATAGACAAATGAGCGGCCCGAACGCGTGATCTGCCGAGTCCGAAGGTGATTGTAGTGGAACCGGCGGTATAGTGAACGAAGCTGGTATGGTACGGAGTACTATTCTCCCCAGCCCTGTAAACAGAATATGTGTATGAGATCTTGCTACATGAAATCGTGGGTATCATTCTGAAACGCCATTGGCATTTCCTATGCCTTTCCCATCCTTCCCTCCCTTTCCTTTGATTCCCCTTTTCTTTTCCCCTCCCTTTCCGTTTCCTTTCTCCATGCCATGCTCCCGTCGTCGTTCTCCTGGACAGCTCTAAACATCACGATCTCGGCAGTACGTGCTCTACCGCGGCTCTTCTGTGTCCACAAACCTCACATTCCTGCCCTTGAATCTGTCTCCACTCTCCTCGTCGCGATTCTGCTTCAGCTTTCCACCGACACTGCCACCGTTGTCGCTTGCGTCCGGCTGCGCGTCAATAGTGTTCCCCGCAGACGACGGCGGCCTGCTGAATTCACCGTCCAACTTCCGGCGTCGCTCACCCCTACGCTCTCGTGCCTCGCTCGACTCCCGTACTTTCCACGCACTCAGCTGCATCTTGCGTTTCTGGGATCGCTCGTATGCAATTGCAGGAGTGGGACGGAAGCCGATGCCGTTGATGCCGGTGCCATCGTCGTCAGGGTCTTGCATCAGATGCCCCGTGATTTCATGCTCTTGCCATGTGTGAGGATCGAGCTTTGTGCTGACTTCTTTTGAGGGTGATGGGGGAGATTGCTTTCGCTTTGGCTTTGGCTTTGCGAGTACACGGCGACGGGTAGGGATGGCGGGTGTAGCAACGGACTCGGCGCGAATTGCACTGGTCTGCGGATCTTTGTCCTCTGGCAGGTTGCACTGCACCTTGTGTAGACTTGCACTGCCCTTGATCACTCTCTCACAGTCAATCGCAGAGACCTCAACCAAGCCAGCATCTAGTGCAGGATCTAGAGATCTAATTCGCTTCCTCCTCTTCGGGCTTGACTCGAACGACTCCGAATAGCTCTCGATATCGGGATTGCGCAAGTTCAGGTCACTGAGCCGCTTCGCAACAGCATTTCGAGGACTGCTAGTATGGGAGTCTGGCGTTGGGGGAGCGTACTCATAAGCGACTGTGGACGCATCTGTTGGAGGTGCTGCACTATCCGGGATGAGCTTGCGACGATTGGGGGGAGGTGTTGATGGTGCTGTTATCATTGGATCTTAGGTGAGGAGAGACATTGGCAAGGGTCTTCGATCATCCACATCAAGAGTGCGCACTGAGCGTGTCACATAGCAAACGAGCAAGCATGAGCTTCAGGGTGAGCGGAGACGAGTCAAGTGAGAGTCTATCGATAGAGGTTGAGGTTTGGAGTCGAAGCAGTCCAGCGATGTACGAAGTATCAAGACCGGAGGACCCTGAAAACTGAAACACCTGAAACGGTCATCCCGTGCCTGACAAACAAAAAAGGCAGAGCGAGGGACAGCAAGCTCGTGCATTACGTTTTCTACCCAATTCCACGCGCATTACTTGTCTTTCGAACGCACACTACTCGAAACCTAGCCCAAGTGTTTCATTGGCGCGTCCATACCTTTTCCCTTTTCTTCTATAGCTTTCCAGCGCGATCACAAACATGTCTTTCGGCGGGCAGACGCCAACGATTATTGTGCTGAAGGAGGGTATGGCTGACTTCTGCCCGCAAGTAGAAATCCATTTATTCACAATATTCCCTAGGTACGGATCAGTCACAAGGTCGAGGACAAATCGTCTCCAATATCAATGCCTGTTTAGCGGTACAATCAACCATCAAGGGCACCTTAGGACCTTATGGAGGAGATCTTCTTATGGTAGATGAGAATGGCAGACAGACGATCACAAACGACGGCGCCACTGTCATGAAGGTGAGTAGGAATCTCATGCTGCGGGAGGAATAAAAGCTCATCCTCCCCTCACAGCTCCTCGACATCGTCCACCCAGCAGCCAGAATCCTCACAGATATTGCAAGATCACAAGACGCAGAAGTCGGCGATGGCACAACATCTGTGGTGGTATTAGCAGGAGAGATACTGAAAGAGATCAAGGATTTCGTCGAGCAGGGCGTGAGCAGTCAGACAATCATCAAGGGATTAAGAAGGGCTTCACAAATGGCAGTCAACAAGGTCAAGGAGATTGCGGTGAACACGACGGATGGTGATCAGCGAGACACGTTGAGGAAGTTGGCTGCGACATCGATGAGCAGCAAGCTTATACATCGCAATGCTGACTTTTTCACGAAGAGTACGTTTGAAGTCAACGGAAAACTGAAATGCTCTGCTAATACATGAACAGTGGTCGTCGACGCTGTACTTTCACTGGACCAGGAAGACCTCAACGAGAAGCTGATCGGTATCAAACGCGTGACCGGTGGTGCTCTCCAAGACTCCAAGTTCATCGACGGTGTCGCCTTCAAAAAGACCTTCTCCTACGCCGGCTTCGAACAACAACCAAAACGCTTCACCAGCCCTAAAATCGTCTGCCTGAACGTCGAGCTCGAACTAAAGTCCGAAAAAGACAACGCCGAAGTCCGCGTCGAGGCCGTCTCCGAATACCAAGCCATCGTCGATGCAGAATGGCAGATCATCTTCAACAAAATGGAAGCCCTCTCCGCCACCGGCGCGCAAGTCGTCCTCTCCAAACTCCCAATCGGCGATCTCGCAACGCAGTACTTCGCCGACCGCAACATCTTCTGCGCCGGACGTGTCGCCTCCGCAGACCTCGACCGCGTCTGCAGCGCCACCGGCGCCTCCATCCAATCCACCTGCTCCGACATCCAGCCCACTCACCTCGGCACCTGTGGCCTCTTCGAAGAAGTCCAAATCGGCTCCGAGCGCTACAACCTCTTCTCCTCCTGCCCGGAAGCAAAGACATGCACGCTCATCCTCCGCGGCGGCGCCGAGCAATTCATCGCCGAAGTCGAGCGTTCCCTCCACGACGCCATAATGGTCGTCCGACGATCCGTCAAGAACAAATCCATTGTCGCCGGCGGCGGCGCCTGCGAAATGGAAGTCTCAGCGTACCTGCACCAATTTGCGGATAGAAACGTGCCCTACAAACAACAAGCCATCATCAAAGCCTTCGCCAAAGCCCTCGAAATCATCCCCCGCCAACTCTGCGACAACGCCGGCCTCGACGCCACAGACGTCCTCAACCGCCTACGCGTCGAACACCGCCAAAATGGGCACATCTGGGCCGGCGTCGACTTTTCCTCCGACACGGCCGAGCCCGGCAGTCTCGCCAACGGCATCAACGCGAGCAACGCGTACGGCTCGAGCTCCACGTTCAGCTCTACCAGCAAGGGCACGGCGAGCTTTGCGGGCACGGGCGTGCACCCGGATCTGTTGGCGAAGCATGTTTGGGAGCCGAGCTTGGTCAAGATCAATGCGGTGCAGGCGGCGACGGAGGCGGCGTGCTTGATTCTGTCGGTGGACGAGACGATTAAGAACGAGCAGAGTGCGGATCCGCAGGCGCCGCAGAGGGGGTTGCCGCCGGGCGCGGCGCAGAGGGCGATTAGGGGGATGGGGAGGGGAAGGGGAATGCCGAGGCGGTGAACGGAGGTGGGAGGCGGGAGGAAGAATATGATGATGTGATGAGGGATGGAAACATGAAGTGTACAGTAGATTACAATGTCTAGGTCTGATGATCTGGGTGGAATCATGAATATCCAGTACATGCCACTGATGGGCTCGACCCGCTCATCTGGTGAAGCTACATGTGTTCTCCTCCTTATGCCGCTGCACTTTACAGCAGCCTGCATCCGCAGCCATAGAGATTTGACCCTTCCCAGTTCGGAAGACCTGCTCGAAACCCCTCAAGGACTCCCAGACCGAGGTCGATAGATCGAGCCCAGGTCTTTCATTCCCCAACATCCAGCATTGCCAATTCCTTCCTCACCTGATCCTCCGTCCTCATCTTACTCAGCTGACTCAACTCCAACTTCTCCCCTCCAGCCTGCCTCATCTTCAGCTCGTCAATCGCCCTCAACTTCTTCGTCAGCGCTCGCAACTTCCTCTCATGGGGACTGCCACCAGAATTGCCCGGAGAGTTGAGGTCGGGTTCCGGTGCTGGTGCCGGTGCAGGTGTAGTCGGGACTGGCGTCGGGGCAGGAGCTTGGGATAGGGTCTGCTGTTGCTGTGCGGGTCGGGGACCGAGACCGGGTGGTGGTTGGATCTCTCGAGGTTTACGGCTGCGGCTGCGTTCGCGTCGCTGACCTTGTTGTGGTGTGGCGTTTGCTGGGTTCAAGTGGCCGTTCGATTGAGGCGTGCTTGCAGGAGCAGTCTGATTCGGAACCGGTGTGTTTGCGGTTGGTGGTGTGTCTCCTGTCTTCTCGGCAGCAGCTGCAGCTTTTTTCGCTTCCCGCTTCTTCTTATTCTTAAGGGCAGCCTTGGACAGATTCTCGTCTCCAATAGCATCAGGAGTAGCCGCACCCGGGACTCCAAGACTGACGCCACCTCCTGGGACAGCACCAGCTGGAAGTTCAGTCTCAGCGGGTTCAGCTCCAGGAACGTACTTAGTCTTCGGTCTGCCAAAGGCGTTGACCCCGCTACCGCCAGCAGTCGATGAAATGCCGTTGTTCACATATGCTGCACCTCCTTCGTCTTCGCGACGGAAGGCTAATGGTGTCAATGTGCCACGAGCTCCAGGTGGTCGATATGCTCCCGCAGGCTTCGACGGTGTCTTGACTGTGCTAAGATGTGCCAATGCGGAAGAGTGCGGCGCGGGCGGTGGGACGTTGGGGTCTCTGAGTGGATGCTTGCTTGTCGACTGTGGCCTCCAGTTGATGGTATACAGCTCATTCATGTCTTCCTTGTAGACCAAAGGTCCAGTTGCGTGCCAAATCCGCACTCCGTTGTCTACACGTAGTCGTGGACTAGTAGTAGCTGTGAGGATGTGCCGGCCGTCAGGACTCCATTCACACACACTGGCATTAGCTGCCTCAATGGTTACCAGCTTCTTATAATCCTTTTCCAAGTCATAGATGTCCATCTGTCCAGCCAAATTCCCAAAGCCAGCCACGAGGACAAGTCGACCATGAGGAGAGAATAGGATGGTATTCCGAGGAGCTAAGTTGAATGTGTGCACAACATTTGCTCGGGTGTCGAATATAGTCGTCTTCGCTGGCATGTATCCATACACCACACCGAATTGCTTCGAGCTTGGTGACCAGCTGACGTCGTGAATGGGTCCTTCCTTGTCTGTAATCTCATATTAGCTCTTATTTCTCTTGAAGATAAGTCGAGCATACCCAGCTGAATCCTCGAGTCGAAGCCACCATTCGCGCTGAGGATGTACATGTTTGTCTCTCCGTAGTAGCTCTTGTTGCTCTTATCAACATCTGTAGATGCCAACACAATCAAGCTGGTACCGAGGTCATTCCACTTGAACTGAACTTTATCTCCTTTGAAGAATGTCTTTTGCGATACAGGTTGGTCGAACTGAGGGACGTTGAAAACCTTTACAGCAGCTGGTTGTCCCTACAGGACACGTTAGTCTCAGATCAGCCAAGAGATATGATGCATAATACCTTCTTCTCTGGCACGAAAACAGCCACCGAATGTGCTTGGCCTGGCGATACCGCGAAGTCCGAGACACCTTCCACACGCAACTTGTTCCACACCTGTGCTAGGTTTCCACTCTCGTAGAATTGAACCTCATTGGTGACGACCCGAGCGCAGTATTTCTCGTCATGACTGTACTGGAGGTTCCACCCTGTTTGAGACTTCTGCACAAATTGTCCAACAACAGCGCGTTGACCGTCAGGACCAGCATTATCGTCGATTGTGCGCCAAACCTTGAGATTCTTGCCAGTATTGCCTTCTTCGTCCTTGACAGGTCGTTGCCAGGTAATGATAAATGTTCCCATGGGTGAGAATCCGAGCTCATAGACATTTTCGGCAGGAAGTGTTGTGACGAGCTTGCCGTGGGCAGCGTCGACGACCGAGACCCTAAGGAACGCATGTGAGTTGATGTGCGATGAGTCCCTGATATATTGTGCTAGGCTTACTGCTCGGGGGATGCCCATGCGAGAAACCTCCCATCGGGCGAGTAGGTACTGCATCGGAGATTGCCGGACGGCCTGTCGTGTTTGTAAGTAGCTGCTAGGAAACCATAGGCAACCATTGGCTGGTCTCGACCTCGCCAATGGCAGCTTGTAGACTCACTGCTCGAATCCAGCAAGAGGTTCATAGACTGGGGCAGCGTTCAGGGTGCCAATGCCTTTCAGCGTGCGGTCTGTGTGGACGATTCCAGGTTAGCTCATGCTCCGCGACACTCGACTTGCAGACGTCGTGATTGGGACACACATACAAGCTAGTTGCGTAGACTCGGCCATGGCTAGTAAAAGTCACGGTCGAGGGCCTGTTTGAAACTGGTGTTCTGTTTTGTGTTGGTTATTGAAAAGGGGACTTTCAGAAGATACAGGGCGATTGAGGCAGCTAGTTGTCCGAAGCACGCGTCCTGTGAGGCTTTGCAGAGGAACAGGCTCGAGACTTGGGACGGCTTGATAGGCGACAAACACACACAGGGCTGTTTCGACTTTGAAACGCGATTTCACCAATGGAATCACGTGTCGAGGAACGGAATCTGGGGAAGACGACAACGTCAGTTTATCGTGTGTTAGCACCTAGGTACGGTGCTTATGGCCACAACCAATATCAGCCTGGAAAAGAAGATTACGGCACTTTCAAGAGATGCGTATTCTGACACCAGACTTGTTGCTCAGCTGCTCATATCGATAGTCTCGCGTATGTCGAATGTTTCATAGTCGACAGCCAAGCACTGCGTTGTCCGTTTTGCTATAACTTCCTCCCGTTCTACACTCTCTTGCCCTTGATACCCCACCCCACCTTCGCCACCCTCGCAGCCAGCAGAAAAGCGAAGGCCAGAGACATCGAACACCCACCCCAAAGCTGCGCTCCCAGATATGGCTTACCTTTCGGACTCGCCGCCACTAAGGCACCCGCCAGTGGCGGCCCAGTCAATGTTGCCATACTAATGATCGTGAATCCCATGCCTAACCTCGTCCCCGCCTTCCTCAAATCAGTCGTCAAACTCGTCAGCGTCGCCGGCCACAAACTCTGAATTGCCCCACTCGCAATGCCGTATACACTCGCAAACGCATACAAACCCCCCTGACTCCTCACGCCCGTCCACCCGAAAAATAGCACTGCGCACACGATCGTGAATGGCATCATGCACTGCAGCGGTCCAAAGTAGCGATCCGCCAGATAATTCGGGATCAGCCGCCCAGGCACGCCCACGCCGACCATGACGAGGAGAAGGTTTATGGAGGAGGCGTAGTCGAGCCCGATGACGGTGCGTGCGTAGGAGCCGATGTAGTAGAAGGCGAAGTAGAGAGCCCAGAAGGCGAAGAACATGCCGCAGAGGAAAAGCGTGTAGGGCGCTTCGCGGAAGGCGGCCCATTCGACGAGGGGGCCGGAGG
>Ga0058702_10000513_pt1 | contig 15971 bp, 19 predicted proteins | sample AgamicOrSfe_FD_83781 | JGI IMG/M metagenome (GOLD analysis project Ga0058702, IMG submission 83781) | Agave microbial communities from Guanajuato, Mexico - Or.Sf.e | ecosystem: Host-associated > Plants > Phyllosphere > Phylloplane/Leaf | place: Guanajuato, Mexico | collected 2012-05-30 | reverse complement strand
GTGGTCACCCACCCAACTACTACGCAGCCGGTCGAGTGCTTAAGTACGCCAGAGCGGACGGGATGGCCTGTTTTCACTCGCCTGTGGTCGTATGTGATCGAAAGTACTGTTACAATGATACATAATGTATCTAGATTGTGATGTGAGTGGAAGTTTCGGCAGACCTGAATCACCTCTGCCAATACAGTACTTGTATTTCTAAGAGTGTACAGGGAGAATTGTGTGTCGGTGGTAAGTCGCATACTCTGGAGGAAGAGTGAGAGTGTCTATAAGGCGCTTTGTGGCAGTATTCTAAATCTCTAGTAGGCATATATACATCCTCAAATACTACAATGAGTTTGACAACTCGTCCCTAAATACGCATTCCCGCCTTGCGTCTTCATGCAGGACAAATAGCAGCATGTCATCCGGGCACGTATCCACGGCGTGCCGCGCGCTCGAATTGCTCCTGATTGGGAGCCTGCTATGTCCCTCTGTTGGTCGTTGTGACAAACCCCCAGCTTGTCTGAACTGTCCTTGCGAGCGAGGAGCCAGTGTCGGCATCGATCTGGTGGCTACGACTGCAGTGCTCTTGTCCTGAGATGCCAGCAGGATTACAGCTTCGTGGCTAGAAGGTTGGGACTCGATGCTGTATGCGAGCCTGTGGTGAGTCGAGCGGTGTCCATCTTTTGCCTTGGGCTTCCGAGAAGACAGTACGCCGAGCACAACAGCAGTGCCAGCTACGGGTCGTGACCTGTGGACGTACCACAACCCCGGACAAGGCAATATGCCGCGCAAGACCTATAGATCCGACGGGTCGATCCAGCTTCCGATTCAACGCAAACTCAGCTGCCTTCTTGATATCCATAGCCCTCCTGCCCCTGCCCCTGCCACTGCGTTGGCATTGCACTTCCCGTCCCCCCAGCACTACCCATAGCCGTGCCGCCACCACTCGTCCCACTTATACTGACGCCAGTCCTCCTCTTCTCCTTTTTGGCCCACCTAAGCCCACACGCATTACACAACGTCTTAGGTCCTGATGGACCCTTGCGCCACTCTGGACTATCGAGCGTGCCACAGTCCGTGCACACGAACTCCTCTGCGACTTTCACCTTTTTCTTCTTGTCGTTCAAGTCGCCGCTGCCGTGAGCGGGCTTGCCTCCAACGCCGGGCATGGTAGGACGGCCGTCCTTGTCGACTGCTATGTCGATACCAGCGTCGCCACGGATCAGTGTGGGCGAGGCTGCACCAGTTGAGATACCATTTGCACGCTCGCCGTCACGGTACAGAAGACCTGTGAGCATTTCAATGGACTCAAGATGGGTGACACCCTCGTAACGGGCCATTTTATCGTTGATGCTGTCAGGCTTGGAGGCTGCAAGCGCTTCGGAGAGATTCTGCTGTGTCAGAGGGTGGTTGCTTATCGTTGGTTTTGCGGGCGGTGGCATAGCTGGGTTGAACGGATGGGAATGAGTCAGCGGTGGTAGACCCGTGTCGGACATCATGGACGCGGTGTTGTTACTCTCAATGGAGTTGGAGTGTTTAAGAGACGGAACGTTGCCGCCGTTGTTCGGTCCAAGGACACCAGGGTTCGCTTGATGACCAGGTGTTGTCGAATGTGTACGTCTTGCCTCGAGGAGTTCTTGTTGCTCTTCATGCTTTAATTCAGATATGCGCTTCTTCAGCCTTTCATTCTCCATTTTGTGTTCGAGGAAGGAATCTAGCAGATACGCATTCTTTGTTGGATATGGTCGTGCCATCATGAAAAAGCCGCGGCATAAACTGCTTGGTGGCGTGACGGTGGGGTCGAACGTGCCAAGCTCAGATGTAAGGTGAGGATGACCGTGTGACTCGAAAATAGTATAAGTATTGTCCGGGCGGCGAAAGCGGTAGAAGAAACGAAGAGGATTCCCGGTCGAGATTGCTTCATTAAACTCGCGCACGAAGATGCCTGCATCGTCTGGATGTAAGTACTCGAAAATGAGCTGACCAGTCAAGGCGGAATCGTCATGACCAGTGAGTTGCCGAGCCGACTGAGAAGCGTACAGGATGCGGCCGTCCGGACTGAGGATGTGGAGGAAATCTTTGATCTCTTCGACGACACGTTGTGACCAATTCCGCCGCTTTGTGAACTCGGTCAACTGACTGCCAGCACTAGAGCCCAACTGCATGCCATAACTAGTGGGAAGAGGGCCTGCGCCGATGACCGTCGTTCCTTGCAATCTTTCCTCACTCCCTTGTCCCATTCCATTTACGTCGTCCATAGCGTCATCTTGTTGATGGACTTGCTGCTGCTGTTGTTCCTGCTGATGCTGCGCTTGTTCTTTCTGCGGATCTTGTTGGTGTTGGTATTGCTGCTGCTGTTGCTGGAGCTGTTGAGGCTGAGACTGCTGCGGGTGCTGCTGCTGATGTTGCTGGTGTTGTTGATTCTGTTGCTGCTGCGTTGGGGACAATGAATTATGCTGCGACTGCATGTTTACACCATCGCCCATTGACATATCGAGACCATAAGCCGGGAACATGCCGCCGGCCATGAGACTGTTCATATAATTGTCTTCATCCTGCATGGGGCCTAAGCTACCGTACATCTGTGGGTCCGTGTAGTCAGCAGTGTGCTATGTGTGTCAGCCGCATGCGCATCCGCACCCCACCCCTTGAGCTCAGCGATCGGGGACGGGGATCGTGAGATCGAGAGGTTCGCGACTGACAGCGGCCTTCCGCAGGAGGAAAGGAGGGGGGTGTTTCAGTACCTCGCTATACTGGTCCATGATCCACTCTAAGCTGGTCTTGTCTCGATCTCACAAGGCGCGCGGCCAGTGCTCCGGCAGCGTAGGGCCGAGTCACCAACAAACAGTGTCGCCGATGACTGTGCTTGGCGATACACGAGGGAAACAGCTGTAAATTGATCGTCCGATGCGTCTCGACGGTAGGATTCGGGTAACTCAGCACGGCCATCGAGCTTCGGCGTTCGCCACTTTTGCCAAACTCTTGTTTTGAGCCTCATACTCGTCTCTTACTTCGTGTCACGTGATTGGAGACTGTTCTCAAGGAATCTATCATTTTCTATGTCTACCAGGTACCATCGACTCGTAGTCTCTTTGACCCGTCCACTATCTACAAACCCTTGACATGATCTTCCTGCACCGACTCAGGCAGACCATCACACTTCTCCTTGAACAATTTCTCCGCTCCTTGCCATACCGGCTGGTTTTTCCAGTCGTTCAACTGCTTCAAGTATGGTAGAAGTGCGCCAGAGAAGGCCTCGCTTGCTTCGCGTGGCAACAGTGATGGCAGGTGGTCGATCGAGATCACACTCAAAGGGGGCTCGTTGGGCACGTCGACTGGGACTGTGGGATGACTAAATGTAGTGTTGATCTTGTAGACGGGAATAGGGTCTATCGAGGCCGATTAGGAGTCTGCATTTGACGTGTTTAGCGCGTTACATACTGTGTGGATTTGTCGTATCGCATGATACATCGCAGACGACCGAGAGCTTGCGGTTCGAGCTTGACAGACTCTTCACATCGATAAAGGGCGGTATCTTCTCGGAAAGGTATATACAGTTGACGAAACTATCCTTGAGATTAGTACAGGCTTTGAATGTTACACCTCGTGAACACATACATATCACTCTCGACAATCTCTGTATACGGTCCAGGCTTGGCGTTGGTCTCGGCCATGTCCCACTGTTGACTGTTAGCCCTCTTTCTTGGTTCAATCCCTTGGATATCTTGCCTTGATGATGTTCTCAGAAGAAAGACCAATCTTCTCAAACAGTTCCACTGCACCACGTCCACAGCGCCCTAATGCACCTGGAGCCGTTGTTAGCGGCCTGCACAACGCTGAATCTGCTCAATCGTTCGTACCAATCACCAATGCTCGAGGTGTTCGTCCTGTCTTCTTCTCGCCTGCAGCTAGATCCTCCTTGATCTTCTTGATGAGGGCATCCTCGTTATCATATGGCTTGACGCCTGGCATACCATCCGCCTTTCCTGTCTGCAATTGATAGTTCCATGCTTGAACTGCTAACGCTGCTCCTGCGAAACCAGCATGATAACCAAAGGCCGCAACACGTCTGCCATTCTCCGCCAGAAATTCGAGGTCTAGCAATGTGCCTTTTCCTCGTGGGAATCTTGACAAAACCTGCTCCCATCCTCCTTGGTTCTTGTAGCAATGTGCAAACTGCACGTGTGTGTGTTTGAGAGGAAATGTGTCGTTCTCTGGAAGCTCTTTGAGGCCGATGATGATATGCTCTGCGGGCACATCTGGCCAGGATCCCTCGGGAACTAGCTTTGCGCCAATCTTCTCGAAGTCGCTGTCGTCAAAGATGCGGACAGGACTGCGTTCGACATTGACAGTGTAGCCAGCATCTATTAGAGCTTTGGCGGTCGTTGGTGTTAGTGCTGAGCGATGCTCCAGAGCTTTAGACTCCGATCGGAGATGTAATGTGGTGGCTCCCATGATGCTTTGTGTTTGTGTGTCCAATCTGTGCCTTTTCGTGATAGAATTGATGTGTAATGGTGAGTCACTCGAAGAACATACCTACCAAAAAGTTGTCCAATGGAAATGTCTTGGCAAATTTCGTCACATCTAGAAACGGGCTTACAGTCGCGTGTTTGAGCGCGGTGGCTGCCTGATCGTCTGGATTCACTTTCACCTTCCCTGATGAAAGGCAGCTTTGCCACCATTTACCTCTCATCTGATCCTGAAAAGGCACTAACCTGGTGGGACTGGAAATCACGAAGCATCACATGACTGAAAGTCTTGCACAACCAAAGCCGGCAATATGTAGGTCTCTGCTCATTTGCTCAATGTTCAACATTGCTAACCATCCTGCAGGTGTAACGTACTCACCATTGAGAGACCAGCGGACCCCTACTGACAGCCAGATCAGCGCTCATCGACAAGTTGTCCGTGTTGGGCATTCGCTCCTTCGACAACACCCGCAGCGAAACAATCCAATTCTACTCCCCGTTGACCTTGATCGTTGGCATGAATGGTTCTGGCAAAACTGTGAGATGAGATCATCCTTCTGTGTTCCAGTACATTTGAGCTAATACACGCTAGACCATCATCGAGTGTCTCAAATATGCCACCACTGGAGACCAGCCTCCAAACAGCAAGGGTGGTGCTTTCATTCACGACCCAAAGGTATGGCCTTGAGGTCAAGCGTCATTGTACTATTGCTAATCGCTGTAGCTCGCGGGTGAAAAGGAGGTTCTGGCACAGGTCAAACTGTCCTTCAAGAGTACTTCCGGTGCGAAGATGGTCGCAACACGTAGTCTACAGCTCACCGTGAAGAAGACTACGCGGACCATGAAGACTCTAGAAGGTCAACTCCTCATGATCAGGAATGGTGAGCGTGTGTCTATGTCATCTCGGGTTGCAGAATTGGATCAAATGCTGCCTCAGTACCTCGGAGTGTCAAAAGCCGTGCTCGACAATGTCATCTTTTGTCATCAGGACGAGAGCTTATGGCCCATGAGTGAGCCGAGCACTTTAAAGAAGAAGTTTGACGAAATCTTCGAGGCCCTCAAGTATACCAAAGCAATTGACAACATCAAGGTCCTCGGCAAAAAGCAAAAGGAGGAGCTGGGTAAGCTGAAGATCATCGAGCAGCATGCGAAGGAGGACAAAGACAAAGGGGAACGTGCAGAGAAGCGATCAAACTTGCTTTCAGTAGAGATTGAGAGTCTCCGAGCGAAAACAAAAGACCTAAAAAACCAGATCGAGGATGCAACTAACAAGGCCAATGATGCTTGGCAGCGCTCGGTCGAATTCAGCACCATCCTCTCCAAACTCAGTGCCAAACGTGAGGAAGCGGCATACAAGCAACGTACGATTGAGGACATTGGTTCCACTACCGACATGATGAAAGAGACAGAGGAACAGCTTACTGCTATGCTCGAGTCATACGCAGAGAAGTCAGCATCCTACAAATCAGATCTCACTAGCCAGAGAGCAAAATACGCCTCTGTTGTGCAGCAGCTCAACGCCACTTCCATCGATGTTAGTGCCAAAGAGAGGGAACAAGGGAAACACCAGTCGGACAGAGATCGATATTACCGTGACAGACGTGCACGTCAGGAAGTCATCAACCAGACGGCGCACCGACACAAGATTCGTGGCTTCGAGCAAGGCTTTGAACACGAGTTGGAGGATGAAGAAGTACAGGATTTCATGGAGCGGATCAAAAAGATGGAACGTGATCAGAAAGCTGCACATGATCGAGCCCGTCGGGAGGACGATGCTGAGTACAGTGACGCACAGAAGGTTCTCGACAATCTCAATCAGCAGAAGAACTCGCAGTCTGGAAACAAGAAGCACGCACGCACTCGCATTGAGGAACTTGATAGAAAAGTCAATCATGAACAGAATAACCACGATCGCATCAAAGTTGACGAAGGTGCCAGGGTAGCCTTGGAGTCTCGTCTTGCCGACATCGAGAGCAAGCAGCAAAGCGCCAGGACTGAGCTCGAGCAAGCCAGCTATGACAAACAGATACGCGATGTCGAGGTCCAGATGCAGAGTCTTGATGGGCAAAAGAATGCTCTCGATTCAGAGATGGTCCAAGCCACCAGCCAAGCTTCGGAGACTGCTCGGGTGGATTTCATCCATCAATCACTAAAGGACAGTCAGGCTGGGCTGAATACCATGTTAGGAGCACACAGTGATCGCATCAAGAAGACTTTGGGTAGCGCTTGGGAAGCCAAGACTTTGAACTCGGAGTATCAGCGTATGCTTAAGATCAAGGAAAACGATCTCAAGGAAGCCGAGCAGCAGCGCGACAGCGTGAATCGAGAATTGGAATTACTCGAATCAAAACGCAGCATCATGCAGAGTGAGCTGAAAGCTAAGCAGAAACGAATGGCAGACTGCCAGAAAGAAGTACGCGAGGCTTTGGGCGAAGACGATCTCGGTGAGTATGAGAACGAGCTTCGCACAATTGAGATCAACCGAGATCAGCTCAAGACAGACACGGACAATTATGATACCATGGGTGACTACTACCAGAAATGTATGGCAAGTTTCAGATCTGCTCAAGTCTGCCGAATGTGTGAGAGGACTTTCAGGAATGAAAAGGAATCTGCAAGATTTCAAGAGAAGCTTGAAAAGATGATTTCCAAAGCTGCTATTGAGACAACCAAGGATGAACTCATAGCCCTGGAGGAGGACTTGAGAAAGCTCCGCGAAGTGCGCCCAAGCTACGATACCTGGCAGAGATTGCTTGAGCAGGAGATTCCAGATTTGGAGACTGAGGTTGGGCGGCTCAGCAACACTCGAACTGATCTGCTTGCTCGTCTCGAGGAGAAGGACCAAGGAGTTGAGGAGCGATCAGGCACCAAACGTGATCTTGAGTCCATCTCTGCGACCGTGGCCAATATCACCAAGTACAATGACGACATTGCGAAGTTCAACGAGCAAATCAACGATCTTGCTTCCAAGCAGTCACAATCCGTGGCTCGTCGTGGCATACATGAGATCCGTGAGGCACAAGTGCTGATCAATCAGGAGTCAGCCAAGATGATGGCGACTTTGACCACATTGCGCAATGACAGGGACAGGCTCAAGAACCAATTGCAGCAGATGGAAATCGATGCTGCGGATGTCAAGGGCAAGCTTAATGATGCAAAGTACAAGCTTCAATCCAAGGCAAGCGTGGCTGCCACCATTGAGGATCTACGTACCCAGATCAGCACTCAGCGAGATGTCATAACACAGGCCGACAATGAGCTACAACAGCTTTCTCCCAAGATTGCAGAGTCTCAAGCAAAGCTGGACGACCTCAAGCGTCGTAGCACGCAGCGCATTACCCAGCTCAACGAAGATCTGAGCAGGCTCAGCAGCAGTGTGAATCAACTTCAGTCTGTGTCTACAGGAATTAACGAATACCTTGATCGTAATGGTGAGGAACAATTGAAACGAGCTGAGCAGGCATTGCAGAATCTGCGAGAGGAACAACACCGACTTGAGGAAGACAAGGCCGACCTCACCAAACTTGTCAACAGCCTGCAGAAGCAGATTGATGATCACGTCAATATTCGGAAGACCATTGAAGCCAATCTACGTCTCCGCAAGAGCAAGCGTGAACTCCAGTCGCTCAATTCGGACATTACAGAGCTCGAAGCCCATGACGCCCGCAGAGACTACGATGCTCTACAGATCGAAGCCACCAAATGGTCCAATCAGCGCAATGCACTTGCAGCCGAGCAGGCCAGCCTAATGGGCCAGATGAAGTCTAAGGATGACATCCTGGCCGAGCTGCTGCAAGAATGGAACACTGACTACAAGGATGCTGCTTACAAGTACAAGGAGTCCAACATCAAGGTCTTCATGACCAAGGGCGTCGTGGAGGATCTTGCACGTTACGGCGGTGCGCTCGAGAAGGCCATCATGAAGTACCACAGTCTCAAAATGGAGGAGATCAATCGCATCATCGAAGAACTCTGGAAGCGTACCTATCAAGGCACTGACATCGACACTGTCCTCATCCGCAGTGACAACGAATCCGGCAAGGGAAATAAAAGCTACAACTACCGCGTCTGCATGATCAAGCAGGACGTCGAAATGGACATGCGAGGTCGTTGCTCCGCTGGACAAAAGGTTCTCGCCTCAATCATCATCCGCTTGGCACTGGCCGAGTGCTTCGGTGTCGCGTGCGGCCTGATCGCGCTCGATGAGCCTACAACCAACCTTGACAGAGAGAATATCCGTGCGCTAGCTCAGAGCTTGCATCAGATCATCAAGGAGCGTAGGCGTCAGAGCAATTTCCAGCTGATTGTCATTACGCACGACGAGGAGTTCTTGAGGGAGATGAATTGCAGCGAGTTCTGTGAGAGATACTACAGGGTCAGTCGGGACGCCCGGCAGAAATCCATCATCGAGAGGCAAGACATTTCGTTGGTAAGTGGTTGAATCGAAATTATTTTGCCGAGCGCGGTGTGTACTGATTCCGACTTAGGTCATGGAATGAGCTGTAGTAGTACAGCAGTATGCAAAAGCTTGCGAGGACTGGACAGTGATGATTTTATGATTTCTACGATGCTGCCTATCTAGGCGATGCTCTAATGTCCGAGTCTCGTTATTCTTCAGAGTAGTAGTAAGGGTCAAGTAGACGACATACTTGAACACGTCCACAGCTTGATACACACAATTGTAAATGCTGAAAACTCCTGCCATAACCTTACTCCCTATGAAGTGACTTTTCTCGATGCAAGAATATTTGACCCTGCTTGCCCACAAATCCCGTGGTATCAGCTTGCTATCTGAATCGAACATTGAGGTAGGTGAAAGCCGGCTCCACGACATTCTGCCCGAGAGGTTCGCCAGCAGAAATACCTGCGGCTCCAGAAACGACTAATAGCGGTGTGAAATGCTAAAACAATCGTCAGATCAGTCACAGTCATGTCGCCATAGTTTATAGTAGGATTACCTCAACAGTCGGATGAGACCGCTTAAACTCGTACAGCTTCTCGAGATTCAGCAGAGCCTCTGTCCGCTTCTTCGGCTCCTGGATCGCAACTGCATCGCGGATGGCATTGTCAAGCGTTCTCGACTCGTGGGTGCATTTCTGGACGAGCTCATGTCGCTCCGCATCAGTTTCTGCAGCCCGGATCTCTCCAAGCGACGCGAATGTATGAACGGCCATTCCAGATCCGATGATCAGGTACCCTTCCTTGCTAGACCCCCCCATCAGCTAATGCCACAATACAGTGAAGCACACCATGCACGTACCGAAGTTCTTGGACTGCCTCACCAAGCTCAATCTGATGTTTCAGATCGTAACCATGGAAGGTGCCTACTTGGATGATGGGAACGTCCAGGGGAGATTCTTCTGGAAACATGAGCTTGAAGGGTACCAGACGCCGTGATCCAGATCTCGGACGACTCGTTTCGCTTTGATGCCGGATTTGACGAGGTGCTTGTAAACCTCGACGGCGAGCTCCGGAGAAGAGGTATGTGGCCATTCGTACTCGTATACTTCTGGGCGAGTTTCGTGGAAGTCGTTGACGAAGTCATGCTGGCGATGTCAACGTTGTGTCCGGAAGCAAGCACTTCTACTATCAGTACGTACCCAGACTTGAGTATTCTTCTTGACATTCACTACAAGCCAGTCGTGGTCAGCTCACCGGTTTTGGCCACCTATCTACAGAACCGCCTCACCTTCAATGACATTCGGCCCATGAATTTCCCTCGACTCAAAATGTCCACTAAACACTATGATAGCTTTGGGCTTCGGCGACAAACTCGAGATTTCCTTGCCAATCGCCCTCAGGTTATCTTGCACGATTATGTTATTGGGTCTCTCATCGAACAACAAGTTGACGCCTGCGTGGCCAATAAAATATGTGGGTAGCAGGTCAGAGACGTTTTCGACGGCGGAGGGCATCTCAAAATTTCGCAGCAATGTGCTGAGCTGATTATTATTGTTCGCAGTTAGGTTTGCACGCGTCTCACATTATCTATATATTGCTGAGTAAGATAGTCTATGAGTGGGTGCAAGTTCGCGCTTGGCGGCTTGGTATGCCGAGTAGCGCAATCAGTCCGGCCTCCCTGTTTCGGCGATTGCACCATTCTTGGTGCTAAAGTCGACATCTTTGGAATTCTTGCTCGACCAATGGTCTGATTCGGAATGAACATCAAGCTTCGAAAATTCCTTCTGATTGTACGTGGAATACCCGGTTCCTGATGCTTGAGCCTAGTGCCATGCCTCACCAAGCCTGTTGCACCAAAAGGGCTGAAAGTCACGACCAGAACAACCACGGAACCTTCCATTGGCGAGACACCGAAGCGATTGTCTCATCAGCCAAGCACATGTTGCAATCGCCTAACGGAACGATTGAGAAGCTGCGTGCAAATTGTATAATAACCATACAAGAGTATTGTTCAGTTTGAAGAGAGAAACCTGTCTGCAATTCCGTCTCCGCGATTCGTAAAGATGGCATCACAGATTTCAAATCAATCTCACGATCTCTCTTCACCATCAAGTGTACATGAGAAACATGGTGCGACTGTCAACGTACAAACTCCATCCGAGGATGGCAGTATCGAGGGCGCATATACACAGACCATCACGAAAGGAGATGAACAAGTGAATGTCACCTGGACGGCAGCCGAAGAGCGGAAGGTTGTCCTCAAGGTCGATCTGGTGCTCATGCCACTTTTTGTGGTATGTCAGAAGCCATGTTAGATGAGCGGCTTCCTTACTCACACTCTGTTTCAGATCATGTTCGCCTGGATGGCTATCGATCGCACCAACATCTCTGGTGTCTTGACGACGACCTTCCTCAAAGACACGAAGATGACCAAGGATCAAGCGAACACCGGTGTCTCTATCCTGTGGCTGGGCATCGTGCTGCTGGAGATACCCTCGAACGTCAGTATACCACTTACTTTGAGATCTTTGCAGTCTAACCATTTCGACAGATGATCCTGCATCGTATCGGGGCTCACTACTGGATACCTTGTCAGGTCATATTTTGGGGCTTGCTCGAAGCGCTCCAAATGTTCGTGAAGAACAGCAGCGGCTGGTACGCGGCCAGGTTCTTCCTCGGCCTTGCAGAGTCGGGCTTTATTCCCGGGTCATTGTACACCTTATCACGATGGTACACCCAGGATGAGATGGCGAAGCGAGCCGTCATTTTCTTCTTCGGTGCGTCCGCTTCTGCATCGTTCGGGTCGTTACTCTCGGCTGGTGCCATTAACCTTGGTGGTACGGGAGGGTTGAAAAGCTGGCAGTGGTATGTTTCTGCTCGACTGCTGTCATGTCATTGCTGAAGGGTGTCTACAGGATCTTTCTAGTCTGTGGATTGTCGACTATCACCGCTGGGATCATTGCTTTGATCGTCCTCCCCGAGTCACCGCACGCCACAGGTCGATATTTCGCTGGCTTCGTCAAAGGTCCTGCCTGGCTGAGTGAGCGAGACGCGGACGTCTTCGTTGCTCGACTCGCTCGAAAGGACCCAAACCATGGACGTCCTGCCACGCTGAAGATAACTGGCAAAGACATGTGAGCTTGATACCTACAGATATGTCGCATGTCAGACTGACCACTATCATAGCATTGATGTACTAACTAGCTGGGTTACTTGGCCTTATCTTCTTGTCTGTCTGAGTGGTCTCCAATCCATCAACGGATTGTCCACTTGGGGCGCCACCATCATCAAGTCCCTCGGCTTCTCCAGCATTCGCGCAAATCTACTGAGTGCACCATCGCCCATTCTCGCATCGATATTCGGCTTCACCCTGGCTATTTTCGTCGACAGATATAAGAGATTTGGATATGCTATCATGTTTGCGGCTGTATGGACACTGGCTGGGCTTATAGCACTCTATGTGAGCTTGTGTCACGGTACCAGTCGTCCATCTGCTGATTTGGGCATAGCATCTTCCCGTCACTTCAAAGGCATCGTGGTCATTCTACGCCGCGCTTCTCGTCACGCAGGCTGCACCGAGCTGGCAGCCGCTGAACGTGGTGTGGCTGTCACTCAACTTCAAAACGCCACAGAAACGGGCTATTGCATATGCCGTGTACAGTACGTCGTTACTTTACACATGCAGACTGACAGACACTAACAGCAAGTAGTCGGCTGCTCCAATCTCGGCGGTACCTATGGCAACCAAGTCTTCCGTGGTGTAAGTCACGACCCAAACATTACTGAAATATTCTCTGACGAGCCCAACAGAGCGATGCGCCACTATACCGCAACGCCTGGGCAGCATGCTTGTCCCTGGGAGCTGTGTGGCTCGCAGTCTTGCTAGCACAGACGGTGGCACTTCAACTCGCGAACAAGCGCTTTGCTAAGCGCGCGATGGACGACCCAAGCTTGGCTGCCGAAAATGCTTATGTGGACAAGAGAGGGCATGGACATCGTTACTTTTGGTAATCAAGAGGAAACTGGTGACTTTGTGGTCATGGCTGGAGGGAGGAAATTGACTGGCTATCAAAATACCGCTATATGTCTGATATGACTGTCTGGTTGTTATGCTTCCTTTCGGAGGAAGTGCTCCTGAGGCCCGTATGACGCGTGATGCGCTGCCATGGTCGTGCAGAGTGGACAAGAGCTGGACATCGTAACATGCGAGGCCTGGGGCTCTTACATCTGGACGGAGCACATCGAGACGGGCATGGTTCTGAAATGGCATCGAAGAATGATCAGAGAGACGCAGTCGCGAAAGCTTACATAAAGCGCAAAGCGTGCACGTGCCACGAGATGACAACAAGCCTGAAACTCAAAGCACCAGGGTGGATTTCGCCGACGATGTGACATGCAGATGATGCCAGATGATGCACCTCAACATCAACTACCGAAATTGATGCTGCAGCTGCAGAAGCTAAATCTGCATTGCTTGCGTCAGACGGTCGTGTAGACGCCGAACTTGTGTCGATGTAGGTCTAACGTCTACGATCCCCGACTGGATTCACATCAACAGGAACACTGGCTGCGGAGCGCTTCTTCGTGGAGACAGTGAGCACCATCATCTTTTACATTGTGTGCTACTGTACTGCAGCATTAGTCCGAGCAGAATACCTGCGGCACCCTCCCACAGCTCCATCCTCCAGACTGTGCTTCATGACAGTATATGCGGGACATCGTTGATGAATGTGGTGATTTTCATTCAATAATGCATATGTCCGTGCTATTGTCGTGATGAAAAACAAACGTCAGCCGCCTGCTTGAATCTCGCTGTCGTCAGTCTGCAGCGTCGTTGCAGTACGGCCACGGAAAAGTCAATTCTCACGGATCACTTCGTACCTACGAGTTATCACTACCTTAAGCTATAAGTCCCACGCCCGAGAACTACATAATCCGTACCACCACCGCACTACTGCATCACCATGATCACCTTGCATGCTGGCGAGTGGAGGCCTGGGGCAATGCAAGTACGTATCAAATATGCATCTCCAATTCTACATGGAGCTCTCTGGCTGCTCAACTTCTCGATCAAACTCAAACCTGCATGCTCAACATCATGCATCCGCAACCCTCCGTAGCTTTCATCATAGTGACGTCGAAGTCGAGCTCCCGGAAGAGGTAAACGAGGACTGTCACTGTATAAGAAGCATGCCATGTCGCTCTTCCAGGCAGTTTCATCCTTATCATAACACCACGAACAACTTTTCCACCTCCACAGTCCGAAATCTCATCACTTCCACCCAAGGTCCACCAATCACCACCGATCACAACCATGGTCTTCACTCCCATCCTCCTCGCCACCGCCCTGGCAAGCGTCCTCTCCTCCGCCGCCTCCATCCCCCACAAGAGCTCAACCTCCGCCCCAGCTCCTCTCCACACCGCCACATACATCGATACCTTCGATAACGTCACCACCAACTCCATCGAAGCCATCGCCACCCACGCCGGCTACCAAAACAACATCAACTACTCCGCCTTCCAAGTCGCCAACCAATCCAAGCCCCTCGCCGACATCATCCCCGAATCCCTCCCCAACCTCGCAGTCACCACTCCCGAGACCACCCTCCTCTCCGGCGACGTCAGCCTGAACCCCCAGAACACCGCCGTCAAGAGCAGCGCCATCCGCTACTTTGATCTGCAGCAATTGTACTTTGCCTGCAACACTGCCGGCGGCCAGGCTGCGGCCGATGCCGCGATTGGATGCGGCGTCGAGGTTAGCGCATACAATGTCGAGGGCGAGATGGTGGGCATCGCGTCGTTCAACTATGCGCCTGCTGAGGTGGTCGGAGCGCAGATGGCTTTAGCGGTGCTGCCGGAGACGTTTGTGGAGTTGGTGAACTATACTGTTGCTGTTGCGACGAGTGAGGTCGCTGCCACTTTGACGGCGCTTACGATTGACAGCGTCAAGCATGTCAACTATTGGTAGATGTGAGAGTGGTGCTGGAGGAGATCTGGAGTGGTCAAAGGGGTCGGCAAGTAGTAGTTGGATGAGCATGACGCATGCATGAATGAATGACCAAGTGGCTGGATAAGGGAGATGCTGATGGAACACACTCTAGTCTAAAGAGCCGATACGGGATAGAGGTGGTCGTAGCGGAAATGAGAAAGATGGTGGAAGGTGCAGGAATCATATTTTACTCTCGCTTTAATTCAATATTGATTGCACGATCGACTGAGCTTCTCTTTCAACTTGCTAAGCACTGATGTAGATGATCAACAAGGTAATAAATCTTCGGCTTTCAGAACTCAAATCAAATGTCACCACTCCTATTCCCTCAACACCATTTGCACTCGCAGCGTGAGATGAGTGGTATTCGCCCTCCTTTCTCCGGTTCCATCACAACAAGATTGACTCGCACGTCAGACCTTTGCTGCTGAGCGAAAGCAGACGTTGACGGCACTCTCCATAAGCTTCAATGCATGTAGAGCAACGATACTACCTGTCTTGCCCTATCTTCGAAATCATCGTGCCCGCTATGCTTACACAGCTTCCAGCTTGAGAAGAGCAGGGTTGCTACAGTGGATGTTTGTATGGTGGTTCTCGTCCCTCCCGTGTTGCTGATGTTGATGATGCTCCCTCCTCCTGCTGCTGACTCAGCTGGTTTGTACGGGACCAGATCCGCACCGCCCCCTCCTCTTTAGTCTTCAGCGGAGGACTCGGTTCCAGTATCAGGTACATGTACCATGCCGTCACCTTATTAGCTAGAGCTGCAAGCACAGTCCTTTTCTCTTTTTCTCGTCCACGCACATCTTCACATTGCACAATCAAGTCGACTTGATTGATTCTACTCCTCCACACACAAGACGAGCAGAACCACACAGCATACCACAACACTCCACAACCTTACAAGCTACACCACATCTACAAATGGAGCAGGTCAACGATGCCAGTTCCGGTGGCTCCGTGAACGTCACTCCAAAAGTGAGCAACGACATCCTCTCCCAAGCCTCTCGTCCTGTCCGCATGCTCCTCCTATGCGAGCTTCCCGCAGCCATCCCCTTCCTCGCCCTGAGCACCACAATCTCTTCTATCCTTCAGCATCCCCCGACCCCCACGCCCTCCGCCCTCCGCCC
>Ga0058702_10000508_pt1 | contig 16109 bp, 4 predicted proteins | sample AgamicOrSfe_FD_83781 | JGI IMG/M metagenome (GOLD analysis project Ga0058702, IMG submission 83781) | Agave microbial communities from Guanajuato, Mexico - Or.Sf.e | ecosystem: Host-associated > Plants > Phyllosphere > Phylloplane/Leaf | place: Guanajuato, Mexico | collected 2012-05-30 | reverse complement strand
TTGTAGATAAGATGGCTTCCATGAGGGGTAGTTTGTGTTAGGGAAAGCGAGACCGGGGCTTACTCTATACCTGCGCGAAGGTCTTTATCCCTCCCTTCCTGTGCTTATTATCGGACCTTTTTTTTCCGGCACAAATCCCTGGTCAACAGCGGAGAATGAAACTGATTCCACTTGAGCAAGAAGACGACTTGCAGTATGCTGACCGCGGACTGACTATAGCACCAACAGCTAGCTCGCTGTCACTTGGGATCGGATCTTTACTGAGGTTCGGATTGCATCTCCCTTTCGCGTGGTCCACCTACTGAGCTTTCTTTCTGAGTTATTATTCCCCCGGGCGTAAAAAGGTTCTTAAGCTAAATGAAAAAATCGTAGTATAGTTACAGTCAACACAGTAGCTGTAACGTGAGGCTTCGCTCCTCTCCCTAAGGTCGAGTGGCCTTCGCTCCTCTCCTTATCAGAAGAGTGGCCTTCGGCTCCTCTCCCTAAGGTCGAGTGGCTAAAGCTCCTTGGACTTCCCTATCCGTATTTTTAGCTTTTATTCAGGACATTTCTATCGTAGTGGAAGCTCTGGAGGAAGATTTAGGTTGGGAAAGTGAAGATCAGTGAGACGATCGATCCGGTTCAGGAGCCGTAGAATTCCTTCATAGCAATGAATTTTCCAGGTTAAGAGGGATAAAGAGAGAGGTCTCTACTTCCCTTCTTTCGGAATGCACTTCTTCTTTTGCCATATCCCTTATCACACACACGTAGACGGATAAAGAACCCATAGGAGATCTTTCCATCCTATGTGAGGTGAGGAGACAGAGGACTTGGAACCATTGGAACTACCAGAATAAACCACGAAAAGCTCCTTTGTCCTTGGACTGAGAATGGGCTTAGCCCGCAAGTAGACCTACCCTATGCCCTAAATCAATAGACCTTGGAAGTTCTTCATTCATCAGTGAATCGACAGCTTCAATTTCCAATCAAGTATAGGGCTCGGAGGATGGGCATCAAAGTATAATTCCCAAGCTTAGGGCGCCAAGCCTTTTGATCGATAGGACAAGGTAGCCGAGTGACTCATCTATCGGACATCGGACTAATGTGTGAGGAAAGAGCCAATCCTTCCACGTAGGCAGCCTTTGATTAGGTCAACGATCTCACTCGGAAAACTCAATAGCTCTCATTCCTAAGAACATCGTAAAATCCGATAACCAAGCAGGAATTACTCATTAGCAAGCCTCACTCCTAAAGCTTAAGTACTCTCATTCCTTTAAAAGGAAGATCGGATTCAAGGTAGGGAATAAACTCCTGTTCCTGTAGTCGCATAGCTCTGGGCCTTCTTGCCCTATCCCCCTTCCTTCTTTTAATGAGTTAGTAGACCTTCCCGGACCACCTTTCCAATACCCAAAGGGAAGATCGCACTACGAGCGCTTCACTCAGTTCTTCATTCCTTTCCGCTTAGGGGAAATAGGACTAGCTTTCTTTACAGAAGAGATTCCAGTCCCATCCTCCAGAATTGAGCTCAACAAGGTAATTTATTTCTTTACTTCTTAAGTGAAGGAATAGGAAAATCGCTGAAAGCGCTGCTGCCGGAGTCTTGTTATGATGTAGATCTGGTCCATTCTTTCTATCCATTACCAGTTTAAGATCAAAGACAAAGCTTAGACTCTACAATGAATGAATTGCCTTATCATGATAGGGACGGTCTTGTCATTATTAGGAAATGAATCTTATTTTAGTAGTAAGTACGTTAGACTTATACTTAGGAATTAGGAAAACTATAGGCTTTCTTCCTTCTAAGGTCTTCAGAGGACTGAGCTCTTTTGCTCTCTATTCTACTGGTTAGAAGGGTAGGGAAAATAGTAAGCATTGTAGGCTAATCAGCTTCTAATGAAGAAAAAAGTCAATCAGCTTCGGACTTCCGCTCTTCAAGGAAAGAATTGCTAAGAAGAGATTGGATTGAATTGCTTTGGTCTCCTCGAGCTTGAGTTCTTTTTAGATAGTTGCATTCTTATCCTCTCTCTATTTTGGTTTGGGGCACTCTATGGCTCATCTCTCTTAGTTCCCTCTTCCCAGGCGAATCAATAATGATTGTGGCTGCACTCCTCTTCAATCTCCTTTATGAATCTTATGATGGACAGGCATAGGCCGAAGTCTTTCCTAGGTTGCTCTTGAAGCAGTAGCTTTCAACTAATCCCCCGCAGTCACCCACCATGATCGGAGCTGAGATGAAAGATCATCCCAAGCTTTTCTGACTCGAATGACTTACCTCCAGAATTCATTCCTATTATTGACTTTTTGATGTTTTTTCCTCCTGCTCTCAGTACTTTTGTCTAGACGACTAGAGCTAGCATATTGGTAAGAACAACATCGGTAGATGTTCTTTCTATTGGCCGCCTTAGACAGTTTAACTAAAGACTGAACTGCAACCATCCCCAGGACTGAGAATCTGGCTTTGACGGCCGCTACTTCCTCATCAGGATAAGATGCCCAGGTAAAAGAAAGTGAGTCAGATCTTTCTCCGGTCGAGAATGTACCCTAAGACTTCGAAAGATCTCGGGCTGATCTCTCTTTGGTCGGGATCGTAACTAAATACTAAATCGAATGCCTTTTTAGTCAGTCAGATCTGATTCTAGACTGTTTTTCAGGATCTGGGCTTAGGAAAGGATTTAAGAGAAAAGAAGGCTGGAAAAACTTTGAGTTTGATGGTAAGCCTAGGCTTGAGACTGAGAAGGATTTTATGGCTAGAGCAAGACAATGACTTTAGTCCCGCGCTTATCTGTATAAGTAATTTCATACCTTGTTTTTTCCTTGAATTTATCGGGACTGAGGACATTTTCTAAGTCATGCAAAGACGGAAAGTTGCTGGTCTATGACTTTATGGCTTCTGGACTAGAGACTGAGTCTGCCTTACCTGATTTAGGAGAGGCGGGATGAGCTTACAACAGAAACTGACTCCTTTCAGCATCTCATTCATATTAGTATTATACACTTTTCGATGCATTCTTTTAGACCTCTTCAATCATAGCTCCCGGAGAAGGTTACTAGGCAGGATGGATAAGACCTTGGGATAAGTGTCTTGAGGCCAACCTGTTGCCCCCTAGATCAGATGAAGTCGGGGAATAGGCTGATCTTGCTTCTAGAGAACTTGCTTCCTGGCCTTAGGATCAAACTTCTGTCTTCTCTCTCCTCGAGCTATCCGTCTTACCTTGACTCCGCTGCTTTGAGGGCATTTAAACAACGAAGTCCGAGCTCTAGCTACCGTATCTGACTTCCCGGCTTACTATTCAGACTTGCTTGAAAAGAATTCAGAAGAGATTGCAACTTCATCTTAGCCTGAATGAAGGAGCAAAAAAGATGAAGAAAGAGAGAGATTTTAGGCTTCCTAATACCTATCTTCGCTCTAAGGCCTTTCAAGGGCCGATTTTCACATCCCAATTTTCTGACGTGTAATTTATCCAATGGTCTCTCTTTCAAGAACAGGTTGCCAGGCAGACATTTAAGGGGATAAGAAAGAGGTATGGGAATTCAATCTACGGCTTTCAAGCCTAAAAAAGTCTTAGCTTTATAACTTTAGAAAGAGTAAGCTAGCTCCTTCTTTCTTCTTTTCTGTAATTTTCTTTCCTTTTTGACTTCATTTCTTTCCTCAGTATTTTACCGTGAATCCCAGGCTTTAGTAATTCAATCAATATCCGGATCAGTAACTAAATCAAAAGAAGAATCTCAGGCAGCTCTTGGGCGGCAGCTTTTCGCCTTCTCATGTCTTCATGTCATAGTACTATATATTAAATATGACGAAGAAGGAAGAATCTCAAGGTCTAATTACTGACTGTTATCTATGACGAGTTCTAAGACTTCCTGGGAAAGAAAGACTGAGACCGAAATCCCTCCCGGTAAAGCCTGTATTTTCCTTTAGACGAGTTCAATGCCCAATGGAGGAAGAGAGGTAAGAAATTCCTAGTTTGATAGCTGCTCTTTCGGAATTCCCTGGCATTATAGATCTCACTTCTTGGAATGAAACTGCTAGAATTATTCTAGCCTAACCTTATTCTAGCTCTCCACCTTATCTATTTTAGGAATCTTCGCCTGATCAACCCAGGACGTAAGAAGAGAATAGAAGGCATATGGGCTTATCGGCCAACCTCATTCTAACTTCTCCTCGACTGACCTTGCTTTATAGTTCACAGGACGTCTAACTCTAAAAAATAGAACTAAGTCGGAAAGTCCGCCAACTGACTGAGAAAGTCCTTCTCCTCAAACTGTCAGTATCTTATATTTTATCCTCCTCTATCGGACACGAAGGCAAGATGACTGCTTTTGTTTTCAATACGAAGTACCCAGCAATCTCTTAGAAAACTAGACCTTCTATAGCTTTTGAAGCTAAGCGGACTTGTACTACTGCATTTCATCTGTCGGCTTAATCCCCGGTAAGAGTCTGATCCGAGGATATAGCTGTTTAAGCAGGGTTAATTGGCTCAGAAAGAGGTCTGATTCAAATCCTAGGGAAGAGAGAGGAATAGGGAAATCGCTAGATCTAGTTCTCTCGGGCTGCTCATTATATGTAATTTCTTGTAAAATTGGATTCTGCTTCTGCTCTCTATCCCGTCCTTTCCCCGTGATATCTCCTTAGTTTAGCAAGAAAGTTACATGAATCAGTTGTTTTTGAAAAGATATTTTGTATATTCATAAAGTGTATTTAGTTTGTTTTACCGGGATTTTAACTTACCTTGATTGAACTTTGAACCAGAAATTTTATCAACTACTAGTGTTCATTCATCTAACTAGAAAAAAAAGCTATTAAATCACGTAAGTGAAGAGCTTAGTTCACTGGGCTATTCTCTTTCAACTCACATCTTGATTAGTCGATTGAGAAAGCGGAAGGCCCGTAAAGCACTACCTTAATGCCCTGGGTCGTAGCCTTAGACCGTCTAAGATCTTTCTGATCTGCATGAAGATAATAGAGAATTTCAAGATTAAGAATCAGTCCCATGAATTGATTCCTCTCTTTTTTCATAGCTAGGAGAAGGAGCGTGAGACTAGGAACTCCATTTTTCTCATGAAAACTCTATCTCAATCCTTGACTTTCTTGCTTCAATAAAGGTAGTCTCCCGGTACCTTCCTTCTCTATCTCTATGCAAAGTAGTCTTTGTTGTAGCTGCATGGATGAATAGATCGAACTATGACTCATTATCAGACTGTAACTAAAGCCCTAATGGGCTTCTTTAGTGAATCTCAATACTGAACTCCTGAGGCCTTAATCTCATTCCTCTAGAGCTAGTGATGTGACCAATGGCATAAGATAGAGGATTCAAAGGGTGTAGGAATAGAAGAGATGATTCAATGAAAGCGCAACTTTATTTCTTAACAGAGAAAGAGGTTAAATCTTATAAAAAAGCATTCAAAAAAGACTTCCTATGTTATCAGTTGTTGATCTAAAGATATAAACTGTGGTACTTTAGGACTACCTAATTTTTGACCTTAGTCCCCGATCTGCTGCAGTAGAGGTTCCGGGTTTGGGTTCAGATCAGAGATCAACGTCAACGCTTTCCCCTTGTTTGTTGTATTGATTCCCGGGCTTATAATTCATAGTATGGGCTGTAGCACTAAGACATGAAGTCTTAATGGTAATGCTAACTGATTGACTTCCGTGCTCTTTCACGGTCGAGCTTGTAACAAAAAAATAGAAAAAGATCCATACTTCACGCCTGCCTAAGCTTTTAGTTACCACGGGGTGGATGAGAATTTGAGCGGAGTAAGATGCATTTAGTCTAGCTACTACAGGATCTCTCTCGCTGAGGAAAGACGGGAATGCCCAGCCAATTAAATCGAGAGACTGATCTCGGGCTTCTATTTTTTAGTCTCAGGCTTAAGGCTATACTGAAGCAATAAAGAATGAAACGAAGTCTATCCTCATTCCCAGGGCATTTGAATAGAATAGAAGGCTTTCGGCCGAGAACTTTTGGATTTCTTTTTTATTTAGAGTTAGACTTGCTTTTATCCATTTGTGACTAGGCGGATCAGAGGCAGGATAAAAAGAAATTAAAGGGCATTTCCCTCTCATACAAGAGTGAAAATAAGGAACTCAAGGACTGAATTCGATTCAATGGAAAATTCCTAACGCTGAGAAAGTAGCTGATTCCTAGGGCTTCTCTTTACTCAGAGGGATTCAATCTTTTCTCTGAAGATTAGCCCTTAATGGGCTTTGCCTCAGAAGTACCTTCTTATCGCCTTTCGTCAGTCCATAGAACTCTATCTTCTGGTCCTAAGAATTAGTAAGACCAGAACTTCTTAAGTCATATTGAAACTTCGAATCTCATCCTCTCTGTGCTATCCAAGAACTGCTAGCAAGTAGACCAAGCAGTAGGCCTTTCAAACTGAAAATAAGGGCTTTTGAGCTAATCCTAACCCCTCAGGAAATCCCTCTCATCTCTTTAGGAGAACTTGCATAAATCTGAATCGAAGGAAGGGCTTCTGTTGTATTTCAATAGAAAGATTCTGACTATCCTACCTGGCATTCAACTTCCTTTTAGACCATATCAGAAGTCAAAAGGCATTTCGCGAACAAGAAAATGATCAATTTATGACTGGACTAAGACGATCGACTTTGCTTTCAGCTTCAATACGAGATATTTATCAGATGCTGTAATAGCCTGACTTGTAGCACTCCCGGTGCAGAAGAGATGTTAGCTGCTATGGGTTCTCTAAACTGACGGACGGAAAAGCCTAGAGAAGTGCCCCCAGCTTACTAGTAATTTGGAGTTACTGTTTTTATAAGTAATTTCTCTATCCTAAATTTCCTTGTAACTGAATTCCTTTATCAGTGAATCCGCGGGTTCTTAATCCAAGAGGACCGGGGGTGCCTTACCAAAGTCCCCGATCTGTAAACTGAAAACTAAGGGGCTTGACCTGCTATCTCGCGTTTAACTTGTAAGTCACTATAATATACGTAGTTGATGCAACGGTATTTAGATCACTGAATTAGGTAAGTCAATCCATAGTGCTATCGCATAGTATCAGCTAACTGCAGCAACACTAGGAGCATTAAGGCTTAATTCGATCTCCTACGCCTTAAGAGAACCGAAGTCAGCAGCCTGAGACAGAGCTGCAAGAAAGACCTCAAACTCAGCAGCCATAAAGCAGTCTAACTATTTGACTTACCCGGCGGGATAAAAAATGGAAGAAAAGGATGCAGGAATGGAATAGATTGGATTAGCCAGGATTGGAATTCCTTCCTTAAGGAAGATAATCTGTGGCTTACGTAATTGATTCACCGAGTGTTGGATGATATTTCACGGTGTTGGTGGTAAGGGAGATCCCCAGGAACTACGCGAACCTAGACGACTGTCTAACCAACCTTACCTTTCATGGCATTGCTTTCTTCAGTAACACTGACTCCTCCGTGGAAAATTGGAATTGATATGGGCCTTGCTGCCAACAAGTTGTAACTTGAAATCTCCAACTTATGACCGACTTGCTTTTGCACACACAGATAAATAGGATGATCGGGATTTGGTAACTAATTAGAATTCATCTTGCTTTCCTTCGAGCTAGAGAGCTAAAAAGCCGTGAACTACTACTAAAGACTACCATGCCATGAACAGAGGACAGACGACTTTAGCATATATAGCTTGGGCTATTGGTCACAAAAGCAAAATGAACTCTTGCATTCTACTTAATCTTACAGTACGGTCAGTACGTTAGAATGACTTTTATCCCGCTTTTCTGTATAAGGATGGGATTGCAACTCAATAGAACTTAGATCGTCAGGCTCAGCCCTCAGACTCACTTGCTATTTCCTATTTCACAGTAAGGGCCTATTATTAGAATTTCATCCCCCAGGTGTTGTAATATATTTTCTTCTATGGCATTATTGCCTCCTTCGGATTTGATTATCTTCTAAAAAGCTGTGCCTACATAAACATAACTTTATAAAGATAAAGAGCTATATAATGGGCATTTCTTCCCCGGCATTTGTCTTCCTTTAAGGAAGAAGTCTGGGAAGACAGTCTCAATCTATCGTTTCCCTCTCAGTCAAATATTCCTTGGTGAACTAGACTTTACCTACGACTTCGCGTTGGACTTACCCTACTGCAGGATTTAGATTCGATTATCAGGCTGTAACTTCTCCAAGACTTCAGTCCGAAGACTAAGTTATTCTTAACTCCTCCCTTTGAAGATTAAGCCTGATCTTCTTTTTTCTTTTTTACGGCTCTTCCTAAACCCATGGATTCTATTACTATGAATCTATCTTCCAATTCCTTGCCGGGAAAAAAGCCATTGAAGCCTATTCCTCTTCCGCTGGAACTTCCCTACTATTTTCATCTATAGCTGGAAGATTTTCTTTTATAGTGGAATTTCTAACTGACTTTTGTCGCCTCTTTTTTAAGATCTTTTTTCAGAAAGGTAGATTTTTCACTAAGGAATAGCTCTGAAAACCTTTCCAAGTAGTCACAAGTAGTCAAGATAAGGACTACAGCTCAACACAGCTATTTAGTCCAAGACTGCTGCTACCTCTGTCCTCGTTACGGTGAGGAGGCAGAATAAGACTAATTGTTTTCAACTTCGTTGCTGCCTTTTTCTTTTTCTTCAGGTTAGAAATTCAATCGAACTAGGAATCTTACGTCCTCTTATTTTTGGAATGGATTTCTCCATAGGAGATTGTAACTCCTAAATAGAAAGCCCGCTTCTATGTATCTGGTCATAGTGCTCTAGTTTCATGTTTTAGTAGCCGAGAGGGGAAGACAGGAAATCTCATTAGAAAGCTTTCGTAGGACCAGTCTAAAGCACATGAATTAGATCCGGGAACACAAACTGAATCTATTTCTACTTAGACGACTATCAATCCTCAAGGGTTGGGATTGGAGGAGTCTAAACCAATCACAGAGACTTCCTTTCGATCTTCTGCAAAGCCCATAGAAAAAGAGAAGTCTTTCTAGCGCAGAACCAGCCCTAGAGGAATTGCCTGATCTTTGCTGTGAAGTGAGCAATAGAGGAAATATGGCAGACGGGAGCAGAGGCGGGAAGTTCGAGACTGAACATCGGCAAGAAGGATGACTTCTAATATGGCTTGGTGAATCTATGGTATGAGCTCAAGAGCAAAATATCCTGATTAGGACATTAGAAGGCCGATTCTTTTCTCAAGGAGTTCAAAATAACTGGTTTAGCATTTCCTGAAAGACCACGTCTTACTGAGTTTTCTTTTCGTTTACCTGCTTCGGAAAGAAAGAGACGAAAAGTCAATCCCAACAATCTGCCATATGAGTCCTTCAAAGTGTATTTTCCACTAAGAAGTGACACATTGTGCTTTTCCCACTCCTACTAAGCCTACTAACTAGAAGAATTGAGAACATATATTAGAGATCGGGAATGTAACTAGAGGAGAGTCCAAGACCCCAGATACTGATTACGGCACTACTGAAAGACTGACTACTTGCAAGCATCTTTGACTTCTCAATCTATGTAATTTCTTTCTCGCATACCTGAAAGGCCCATACCGAGCTATTCACTAACTAATACATTTAGTAATACAAGTAGTAATACAAGACTCACTGCCTGCAACAACTACTATAGAGATTTACTTAAGCCAAATTCAAAACCTACAACGCTGAGACAACCCTAATAGGGCTATAGAAAGGTACCACGGAGAATCAAGCAAGAAGTAATCTTTCTATTTTCTTACACGTCTGCCTAACTAGAAGACTGAGAAGCTAGAGGGCACAAGGCATATATCCACTGCTAACTCCCATCGTGCCTCACTGTAATTCATAGGAAAGCACATAATTGAGGGCGCAGAAAAAGAGCTGCAATCAAACTTGAATTTAACCTTCCTGTCTTAGCCAAGAAGTCTTTGAACTCGTCCAGAGAGGATCTAGAAGAAAGAATGAAGCTTGTTGAAGAGTTATTTTGGACTTATGACATTCTACCGTACTGTGTGATTGAGAAGGAAGCAAGTCTTTCATTTATCCTGCATCTTCAACTGCTAGTAATTTAAAACCAAGATCAGCCCATTTCCCTGATTCCAGGGAACTTACTATGGAATCTGCGAACAGATTCTATAATCAGCAACTAAAGAGTAAGTTGCTGCCGTAAAGTTTAAAGTTGTAGTTGTATATTAATATATATAGTAAGCAAGAAACCCTCGGGAAAAAGCCTTTTCATCTATTCCCCAGGAAGTTTGGTAAGAAGTAGCCCTCAAAGTTCAAGTTCCAGGGCATTACCTCAGCCTGACTTCGGTCTTTCCTGACTATTGAGCATAAGAACTGTAAGGGTTAACTAAGGATGAAAGCAACTTTCAATTTAAAGGCTCAGACTGGCCTTACTGAGGCAAAACCTTGGAATGAGGCAAAAGATTCTATAGTAGCTGATGTGAAGGAAGAATCCTTTATATTTAATAGTTAGCCAGCCGCCTAAGATTCAGTAGAAAGCCATAGATGAAATGCCAATAGCCTGATTTCCCTCTTCCCTACGATTCAGCCGACAGAAGGAAAGTAGGAAGATGATCCTAAACCTGGCTTGGCTTAGTCTCTTTCCTGATCCTTTTTCTTTTTTTTCTTTTTTCTATAGTCTATAAAAAGCTACGAAATGCCGTATAAAAGAGAAGAAGATCCACTATTCTCCGCCTGCTTCTGATCTGACAGACCTGGAATAAATATTAGGTAGCCAGTTAGTCAAAAGCCAGTCCTAAGGCTGCTTATGCTAAAAGGACTAAATGCCGTAGAATCGAATTTGCTACTTTCTGTGATAGAATATGATCCTTTACCTGCTCTATAAAGAGATATGATTGATCATACAGCCTCGGAGCGGACTCTTCTTCTATAGTTGATTCAATCATAACGAAGAAGAAATCAAAGACTTAAGGGGTGCGAAATGCCCAAGATCCCTAATAAGAAATTCCTATCTACTCCCCCCTTAGCTATTTAGTTGCAAACCGACATGTCTTCTTACAAAGAGCGGCAGATCAGGAGATCTAACTAAGGAAAGCTAGAACTCTTACTAGCACCTAAAACGTTGGATGCAACTCTATTGGCAAAGGCAGCATTACGAACAAAGAAAAAAAGAAGAGCTGTAACTAAACTACCAAAAACTCTAGGCTGCTGAACTCATTAGCTCTTAAATGCATCTTTAAAGGCAGCAAGGAATCCAAACCAGACAGGAAACAGATTCGCTGCAACAAAGCATCCTCGATCATTCTATTTTCAATCCCGACCTTATACAGATAAGGTAGGCAAGGACTTGGGGCAAGATCCAGTGATTCTAGTCTAGCGTCTTCTCTGGGCTGATCTTCCTTCACGGATAACTGCCTAATGAAAATTTCACTTTAGCTACTAAGAGATCTTTAGGCTCTTATCTGGACTTCCTTCTTTTCTTCTATCTTTCTATTTAGTTACATGGCCTAAGAAAGATCATATGATGAGGAAAAGTTGAGATTACGATTACTATTGTTGTTGCCATCCGATAAATCCGAAAGTTAGATTTGTAGGGCAGCCATTGAAGCTAACATCTCCTTAGTTATTCAAGCCTCTTCACCCTAAACTATATTTATATTTTCAGTAACGGATGCATGCAGGTAGTCTTTCTTTCTGTTCCCACTTCCCATTTTTCTCTTTTGGTTTAAGCCCGCGGAGAGAATTCTGTTTATTAATGCTGACTTTCCTATTGGTCTTGTTGCGGAGATTCATCTTGGTGCAGTTCCCGTCCTGTCATGAGAATTAGAAGCCAGTAAGTCTGAAGCCAGAAAGATTCTTCCGTTTTCGATTTAGAGTTACACTTCCTTCTATTTCATTACTTTTGATTGCTCTATATCGGACAGAAAAGAAACAACTAGCTTCTGGAGTCAAGTCTGTAAGAAAAATGAAAGAAGTCATGATATTTAGTAGTTAACGGGGAATTAGGTAGTTAGGAAAGCCCTACCTTAGACAGAAGTTTTTTCCTCGAATAACTTACTAAAGCCAGGGTTTTTCTTTCAATATCAATAGTCGAGTAAGGTTCAAACTGCGATCTCCTCAGATTGAGTTGAAAGGAAGATTAATGCCTTCATGACCCATAGGTATTGAAGGAGAGGGAACTAGTACGTAAGGACTGTGATTGAATTACTCGATTCATTGTTCTTGTTACAATTACAAGCTGTGCTGGGATTCGTCTTGCTAACTCTTTTTTTAGAGGCTTTACAGTCTTTTTCAGATAAGCCCGAGATCGGTCATTCGATTGTGTTACTAGGCCGTACTTGACTCTCCATCGAAAATGGAAAGTTCAAAGAATGATTGAATTAGTGTCCCACGAGCTTACTCATGTCTTTATTTTCTCCTCAATGTCACCGTAAGAAGTGTATCAGAAGTCTTGGAATCTATAGTTGCAAGTCTCGAACTTATCTACTTTGTCTTCAATCCCTTATTCCGCCTTTCATATGAACTAGAATGCACGGGAAGTTCGACAACAAGAAGTCAGTCAGGAAATGCGCCTTCCTTAATGAATGGACGAGGCGTAAGAGCAAGTTCAAAGTATTTGCCACTAGGTCCCACTCCACTATCTAGCTCCGTAGGAACTGATCCTGATGACTAAGTTGCAGGAGAGCGCTAGTCATGATATTAAAATATCAGGACCTTATACAGAGAAGCCTTTAATGAGTCTTTCTATTGAACTTGAACAGAACCCGAGCTTGAAGTTAATGAGTTAAGATTGAGATTTTTGATACAAGGACCTACTTAAAGATTGACCTCTGGAACAAGATAAACTAATATTGTATTATTGTATTTTCTCCGGGTAACGCCAGGGCTAGCTATTTGATCCCAGCCGAATAAAGGCTAAGTTGCATTGCCTTTTAATACGTTTCCAATACTGGAAGCAGCTACCGAACCACGCGCCCGGTTCTTAGTGACTCCATCTATCTTGCCGGCTTAGCCGAACTACTTGATTCTCGAAGAAAGAGGAATTCTTGATCCCCGGCTGGATCGAATGCCAGGGAACCTTTTTAAGCAAATGCGCAGAATGCGATACCTAAATGCAAATTCAATGATTAGACCATGTATTCTAGTTGAAACTTGCTTGTACATGGATAACCCCCTTAGTAAGACGCATCCTGAAAAAAAAGCATTTCATTCCACCCAGCCAATCGAGAATGCAGTTCCTAAGCCAAGGCCTTAATAGAGCGAGCGGCCAAGCCGAGAATCTGCTTCGTATGAATAAAAATTCCTAGCTTTTTCTAAAAAGTGCTTCTGATAGACCCCGGCATGCTGGTTTTTCCGCAAAGGAAACCCAATCAGTTGTGCTCCTTCCTTTTCTTAGATTAGATCGTGTCTTCATTGACTGAGTTGCCGGTGAACTGAATCGTCTATCTAAATGAAAGCTAGAAGGGAACAAACATTGGCACGAGTTCGAGCAGAAGACTTTCGGACAAAAAGCATAATCCAAAGACGAGACATTTAGTCACTCTACAGGTACCACCAGTCATTTCATTTCTGGATTTCGAAATAGAACATCAGGCTATTCCTTTCCTGTAGTTGACCAGATACGCACCTGGGAGTCTCTATCAAAGAATCATTCCCCTATCATTCGAAATGGTCTATATTGGAGAAGGTGAAATCTCCTATGATATGAAATCTGTTAGTCCTGGTGCATGAGAGAAAGTGGCCTATAGCCCTCTCTAAAACTGATGAATCAAAGCCTATCGTCTCAGCCTTTCCAGCAGCCTAATCCGATAAGCCTAAACATGGTCCAAGGAGTTCTAACAATCGGGGAAGCCTTTGCCCTTGCTTTAGTGAGTTTCCCTCCTGACCCGAAAGCAGGTAGTTCAGTTCCTGACCTCGGCTCATTCCCTTCAGTTTTGAAGTGAAACAAGATTCAGTCGCTACAAGCGAAGGATAATAAGAAAACGGCCGGGTAGATTAACTAAAAGAAAATACACTTGGTCCAGAGAGTCGCTTAGATAATATGCCTCGACCGGAAGACTAAGGGATTATTCAGGTCTAGACGTAGCCTTTCATGCCAGTAAAGGTAAGCTCTCAGTGGATGCCATTACTTGACTCAATCTATCCGGGTGATCGAAGGCCTATCGCGATCGACGCTTATTATACGTTGCTTCGACTGCTGTGTACATCCCCAGCCAATAAGAGGAGTGGGTACCATACTCGCTAAGAGGAGATAAGAGTGGCTCCGTTCGATGCCTCATTTCATAGGGAAGGCTCTATCTTTAATAAATGAAACCTGATGACATGACATAAGAGATGTCGGTTCGTTTCTATCTTTTTCTATTTCTATTTTATATGGATTGCACAGTGAATGTTTTACATGATAATGTACTCCAAAAGTAAATTCCACAAGGTAATTTATTTCTTTACTTAATATTAAGTGAAGGAAGGCTCAAGTCAAGTAGAAAGAACGAAAGCTTCAAGCTCTCGCCGGGCCTTCCTCCCCCCCTTGGCTGGCGCCTGTACTTAACGTCAACTTGCTAATCGTGTATTGGGTCGAAATTCCTCCCTTGAATAGACTTTCTGGATTCTCCCATCTTTTAGCAGGAAAGGATCAGCCCCAGTGTCGAAATAGTTCACCGGCGGTGGGATCGCTTAGTGTCTCAGGTGGCATTCTTTGGATGATCGGACTATCTACCCCCTAGCCCAGCCTCCGGCTACAGCCTTTGAAAACAAACAGAGACTTCTGGAAATAGGTCGAATTCTTATATTCTTATCTGGTCGGAAGAGGTTCTGAAAAAAACAACGCCCCCATTCTTTCTATTGAATAATTTTTACCAGGCTCTAACCGAGAGAAGAATTGCTTAGGAAAGCGGATGTACACCTTGCAACAATAAAGTGGATGCCTAGAGGTATGGTACCGATGTCCACAGGTTTATCTCACTGCATCGGGTCTGGAATCGGTTATACAATCGCTGATCCAGCATAAGCCTATTTGCTTAGATCGGATTGAAGAGAAGCAACTAGACTAGACGAAACGAAGAAACGAACGGAATGAGTTGATAAACGAATACGTTACGAATACGTATCTAATCAACTCATTTAGTGAAACGAATCTTTTTTCGCTCTGCTTAAGAAAGTCAAAAGACTGCTTTCGAGGCTTTCAATACGTTTAAATAGGGACGACGGCACTTATATGCGAGCAAGGCGAGAGGGGTTGACAGAGATGACTCCAAACTAATAAGACTAGGAGTAAAGGGCACTGCTGGATATATCCTATGATAAAAGCACTTTCTTTAACTGTAACTGTCTTCCCTGGGAAGACATAAGGAATAAGGGAGTGGACACTAGACAGGGGCTTCTATTGCTTATCCATAGTCAACTACTTCTTGGACTACATATTAAGCTGAGACTGCTACAAGGGCTGGTAGAACCATTGGTAGGAAGAAAAATCCCAATACTGGTTCGATAAATCAAAGGATTGAAAAGGAGAAGTAAGTTTCCTCAAACTCAGGGTTTACGGGAAATCTCAAAACCCCTCATGCATAACCATAACCAAAGATACCTTCTGATTGATAAACAGCCAAAGTTAGAGCGGACTACCCCGTAAATCACCCTACTTGAATTTACTCTTTTGACTTGATAAGAGACTTGGCTTTTGCCCTTTATCCCCCACTTGTCTTGTTAAGAAAGAGCTTTCAAAGTCACTTGCTCTTGCTTCACTCAGATAATGATTTTTCAAACTGAATGAGAGCGGAAATCTCCGATTGAAAAAGATACAACTAGCTAGTATCAACTCATTTCAATAACTGAATAGTCACGTCATACGTATTCGTTTATCAACGATACTCCTCTTTTCGTTACACTCATTCTCACCTGATCCTGAGCCAGAGGCCCCCGAAGGAGCCATCATCTTCCCCATGGTTTCCGGATCAAAACAAAGGAAATTAGACCCCCGCCACACCACCCCAAGCGACTAAAGAGGAAGTGGAGAGACTTCCCCAGAAGCATGGATTGGAGTTTCATAAGAACCAGATTTAAATCAATGCCAAGTAGCTGTGCATTTTGCGAGGACTGTTGTCAGAATGGTGAGAAAGTCGGGTCTGCTGTTTACTTAAATATATTTAAAGCAATGTGGCGTAAGTCTTCAGCGATACTATGCTGGTTCTTACTCCAAGCACGACTCGCTTTCTATACCTGTGTCTTTGACTCGAACAGGGCTAC
>Ga0058702_10000507_pt1 | contig 16152 bp, 14 predicted proteins | sample AgamicOrSfe_FD_83781 | JGI IMG/M metagenome (GOLD analysis project Ga0058702, IMG submission 83781) | Agave microbial communities from Guanajuato, Mexico - Or.Sf.e | ecosystem: Host-associated > Plants > Phyllosphere > Phylloplane/Leaf | place: Guanajuato, Mexico | collected 2012-05-30 | reverse complement strand
GGTTGTCCGCGGCGTCGAGCGTCTATGGTTGGGGCTACTGAAAGCCAGGAGGATGAGGGAAATGGTTGGGGAGTGGTGCGCTGCTGACGGTCATGTGGGGGAGATGAGCGACGGTGAGGATTGGGTTGAGGTTGGACGATGGGGTTTGGAGGAGGGAGAGCTGGGGAAGGGAGAGGAGGAGGGGGAGGAGGATGAGGCGGCTGGGAGGGTGGTTAGTGGGAAGAAGACGAGGGGAAGAAAGGAGAAGGAGGTGAGGGTGTGAGCGTGATGAGTTGGAGAGTGGTGATGAGAGACTATGGTTGTGGTACTCGATCGAAGAATGGAACTAAACACTACTATGAGCATAGGATTTGTAGACGTGAATAGGTAATATTTGTTGTCCCAAAGACGACCTCTGTTGTCCATGCGTTCTTTTGATCGCGAACATAGCAACCCCGGCGCGACCGCTACGAGGCCCATTAGACTCAACATGGCCCGACACTGACCGCAAACGCCTTGCTTACAACGACACGCCGAAGTCACTAGTCTCCAATGACGATAATGAATCTACTACCACTACTCAGATTTGTGGCACTTACGAGATAAGCCCTTACGTGCAAGTAGATTGATAAGGTACCGCTGACAACACACATTCGCCGCGTCCAATCAAAGGATCGAGAAGGCTAGAAGTTTCGACGCAGACTTTTAGTCTAAAGGCTGCGCATCTGACAGATTTTCTTATGATGGACCGCCGGTCTAGAAGGCGTCGCCCTACTGGCGAGGCATGGAAAGACCAAGGGCATTGGGCATGTAGCGCTAGAGTAGCAAGGTCGGATACGTCGAAATAATAAAGGATTGAAAGAGGAGCAGGAAATGGTGTCATAAAGAGAGAAAGTGGAGAGAATGAAAGGAAAGGGGATGTACATTCTCTCCGTCGTGAAAGACAAGAGGAATGGAAGGCTCAGATAGCTGACTCAAAAGGTCTTTGCATTCATCCGAAAACGCTTCGCTTTTGCTAGTGGTATGTTGACATCAAGTGCTGATTTCCTCTCGCAGGATCCCTGCACCAGAGTGTGGTAGAGTGGAGCGTGGTCCCATTGTGTCCGGGCTCTCCCTCTTGCCAGCCCCAATCAACTCCGAAGGTCAACAACGACGTTTCGTTCTCGTGCGAGTGACCTCTGCGTCTACTGCATCCTGTCTTCTCACATCCTACAGCACATCTAGAACTTCATCTCGTGAGGCTTGTCGCCTGACCTCAGGCTGAAAGTGGAGTGGAGGTAGCTGAGGAGGTGAGGGGTCTGCTTGATGGCGGCCAGCAACGGCTTGTCGACGGACTTCTGGTCCTCCGCCCGCTCGCTGTTCACAGGCTTCTTCTGCACAGTTATCAGCATGCGCCTGAGACATTTCGCATTTCAACATTACTGACCTCAGCCTTCTCGCCCTGTTTGAAGAACGCCTCCTCACCCTTCTTCTTCTGTGCCTTGTCCTTAGTGAAGTAGCCCTCCTGGCTGACCTTGTCAACAACAGCAGTGTCAACACCGGACACGTCGACCTTTTGCGATGTGGCAATAACGTAGCGGGCGTTCACGCGGCGGAGAGGAACACCATTGGCTTTGAAGGGACCGGTGACGAGGAGGACTCCCTGGCTCAGGGGCTTGAGGAGCACGACGCGCTTGCCGCGGAAGCGACCGGCGAGGAGGATGAGGATGGTGCCGGGCTGGAGAGATGGGCGGAGCTTGGCTGGGTGCTGGGTCTTGCGGGCCTGGAGTAAATTGGGTCAGCAAATGTTTCATTTGACCGGTTATCGTTATGATGCTAATGTGTTGCCAGCCATGGAAAATATGCATGCTCGAGGGGTCGGGAGTCAATGTGCGAAAGTGTTTCGGTTGTGTGCGCCAAAGCAGATGCGCCGACAGCAAGCAATCCATAATCACAAGTTATAGTGCAACTGCACTGGTGCGCCATCTTCGTCCTCTAAATGGCTCTGCATATTCCTTGGGTGTAAAGTCCATTCTTACCTTTCGTGGTGTCTTTACATCCTCAGCGGGATAGTACTTCTGTGCATTCTTTGGTGCTGAAACGCCGGACATCTTGAAGGTCGTGTGAAAAGAAAAGAGATCGAAAGAAAAGTCGCTAAGTCGTCGGGTTGGTTGGTAGATTGATCGATTGAAAGAGTGGTCGTGGAACGGATGGTGTGTGAGCGGAATTGTTTAGTGAGGTCACGTGAAAACATCATTCGCTCAACAAGGAAGGCTGAAGCGACCAGCATACTCCAAGGGTCCAGTGGCTAGTGACGTGAAACAACAGATTGGATTGCTTCATCTACGTCGCAAGCATACTGCTTTCTTAGTCGCCTCCCTATCTCATAACGAACTAGAGAAGTAAAGATGTCGGGCATCTCACCTATTATCACATTCAAGGCTGGTCTCTGCGACGCCAATGTGAGCATATACAGGACGGTTTCTCTCAACCAGGCTGACAAGTTCTAGTTCGAAGTAACACCGCCGAAGGTCAAGCCACTACCTACGCGTGGTTTCCTCTACCTTTACTACGAAGATGGTATGTCCACTCAATAACGGCTACTCGGAGCCTGCTCTGACTCGATCAGATCTCATCCACTTCTGCTGGCGAGGGAGGGAGGCGTCACTCGACGACCCGGAGCTCGATCTCATCATGGTACCTATGGATGGCTACTTCAAGCCCTACCTGGGAGAACAGAAAATCGCCAATACCTCCCCCATCAACGGCCGCGTCTTTGTGCTCAAATTCCGCTCTAGTTCTGAGAGGAAGTTCTTCTGGTTACAATCACGCGAACAGCCTGCGGGCCGATGAATACCTTCAGTCCCCGCGATCTCAGAATGTGCCAATTAGTCGACAGTATCCTGCAGGGCAACGATGGACTGGCATATGGAGACGACAACGGCGTTTCAGCACAGTACGGCGGCGATGACGATGATGATCAAGCAATGGAGGATTTGCAAGAAGGAGACACAGCACGGCCAAGTGGTGGTGCGGGTTCTGGTGCAACAGGTGGAGATGTGACAGATGAAGGTGCAGAGTCACGCGATGCCGGTGGGGATGGCGGAAGAGCGTAGGTCTACCGTTCATCAAGCTCATGAGACACCCTTCCAACGCCCAGGATTGTTCATGAATCACACGTATTACATCGACCGCACCACGGCCTCTTCCTATACATGCGAAGCGTCAATGCAAAGACTAATACCTGCAAGTAATGACAGTAACACGACATCACAAATGAATAATGCAGTTCAAGATTTCCTTTCATCTTTGGGAGCTACCGGTGCCAGCGGGGGTGCTGCATCGTCAACGCGAGGCACCGCCTTCACGACCCTTCCTGATCTTCTTGCATCCTCAACGACGATTCCGATGATCGACACGGCCGAGGAGTCCTTCATTGACAATCTCCTGATAAAGGAATTACCGCCAGCCCTGATCGCACTCGAGATGGATCCAGACAGTAGTGAAGTTGAGGAGCTCGATCAGGAAACAATCGAAGCGGTCGTCATGTCATTAGAGCCTGAGAAAAAGAGGGAGATCGTCAAGAAAGTGCTAAGATCGCCACAATTCGCGCAGAGTCTCATGAGCTTGACAGGTGCATTGCGGGATGGTGGAGTGCCTAACGTGTCACAGGCACTGAGGATCCAGGTCAAGAACGGAGGTTACACGGGACCAGATAGACGTGTCCCACTAGAAGGCGCAGATGCCGTGGAGGCGTTCCTCGAGGGCACTAAGGAATCGATTAAAAAGTCATGATCGGGCTGTTCTTGCCACTGCGAAGACGAGAATTATGTACTACAACGAGATATAATCTTCTAATCACTGCATGAACGACGGGACCTTTGATCGTAAAGCATCAATCACGGACGCACTATGAAACTGAATCTCTGCAGCCAAACGGCTCTTCACTCACTTGGGCCAACATAATCTGGCATTGGAAACTTATTCTATTTTTACTGCGGTATTTAATTTACGAAGTTATGCCAGCCTTGTACCTTGCCTGCGCAGCGCGAGCGAAGCGAGCAAACTATCTTCCGCGAAGCGGCCTCTTACTCCTAAGACCTAAGTATCCTCCTCGCGGAGCGGGCGAGCGCTAGCGAGCAAACTAACTTCCGCGAAGCGGCTATTCTCTTACCCCTAGGATAACGCACTAAGTGCCGCCTAAGGACTCACCTTTCTGCTCGCGGAACCGGCGAGCGGTAGCGCGCAAAGTACCTTCCGCGATGCGGCTGCTCTCTTACCCCCTAGATAACGCCTTAAGTACCGCCTAAGAACTTACCTTTCTGCTCGCCTCCTCTCTTACCCTAAAGAGTTGCTACTCGCCCTCTTCGGGCTAAACTTAAAAGGAGTATAAGTATAATAGAAGATTATAGAAAGCGAGGACGAGTGATCTAGGAAGGGGCAGGACGGCAGGAGGGAGGAAAAGATAGGAAAGGAGGCTCGAGGGCTTTTTAAAGCAGTAGCAGGAGGAGAAATATAATAGTAATAAGATCGCCTTCCAACGAGAGAAAGGAAGGAGGAAGTAAAAAGTAAGAGATTAGGAGAGGTATAAAGAGACGAGCGATATTGTAACCTGTGAATGGAAAGTTGGAGGGACAATCCCAAGACAAGGTTACAGGTCAGCAACGCTGATACGAGAGAGCAGAGTCCAGAATACATTATATACTCAGTATCGGATGAGCTACGCAGTCGGGTATATTCCATGAGAACGCTGTGGGAGAGTGCCATTGGTTCTCTCAGCACAGCCACCGAAGCCAGCTTAGCGAACAAGTTGTCCACTCCAGACCAGCTAACAATCGACATGATCGATCTCATTACGCGAAGTCCCCATTGTGTTTGAGGGCTAGCATATTGCGGACTGTTCGCTGGACTGTACTGCACTCTCTTTAGGATCACCAATGATGGCTCATTTCCGTAGCCACGAGCATCTAGATATCCTGCTACGACAAGCACGGCGCCTGTAAGCTTTGGATGTTTCACAATAGCAGCTTGTAGCAGACCAGGAGTACAAGAGTAATAGCACTTTCCCTTTTGCGAGGTGAGAAGACCACCCGGGCCGAGAAGAGCGATTGTGGGGAAATCCAGCGTCACACTATGTTCCAAGATTGTTTCAACTGCTGCTCTCGTCTCATCTCCCACTAACCTTACTATAATGTTCAAGAAAGAGTAAGGGAACTAACATCCGGATCTTAGCTCACGCAAATACTAACGAAGTGATCACCTAGTGTCGCCCCCGGCGCAAAGACGAAGCTCAAATCGTCAATACAACGCGGTGTTCGTAACAAAGTCTGCGAAACATACCCTTTACTAGCACCACATATCGACGCCATCATTCCCAAAAAAGCCCAACTCGATGTCGTCAAGATGTAAGCCTAATTCCTCCACGCATACCTCTTTTACCGGTTCTCCAGGAGCTTGCACAGCCCCTACTCGACAGGCATCCCCCGCCTCACCCCAATCAGGTCAGCCGACTCTAATGTTCCCTCCTCTCTACAGTCCCGATGCCCGCGTAACCGTCTACTCTCTCGAAGGCACTGGTCCCCTCTTCTTCCAACACATGGACGATGCCCTAATCCCCCACCTCTCCGTCATCCACCGATTCCCCGACCACTTTCCCCGCGTGCGCGTCGATCGCGGAGCCATCCGCTTCGTCCTCTCCGGTGCCGCCCTCATGGTCCCCGGTCTCACATCGCCCGGCGGCCGGCTTCCACAAGGTCTTTCTGCATCAGTCGCCGCGTCCGAAGGAGGAGGTGCGGAGAAAATAGCAGCAGAAGGAGCAGCACCCCCCGGGTTACCGCTGGGCGAGGGGATGGGGACGGGTGATGACAAGAGATATTACGAGCAGCCGGATTTGCCGGCAGGGTGTGTTGTGGTGGTTGAGGCGGAGGGCAAGGAGAGTGCGTGTAGTGTAGGACAGTTAAAGATGGGGACGAAGGAGATGCGGGCGGCGAAGAAGGGGATTGGTATTGAGAATGGACATTATGTGGGAGATGGGTTGTGGAAGATGACGGCGTGAGTGAGTGTCGATACGATGGGAAAGGATGTGGTTGAGGCTGAGGAGGTTGGGATGTGTGAGACTTGGACGCGATGGTGGGACAGTGTGGTGCAATGGAACATGCAGGATTGACAAAGCTGGAGAGGAGAGGGAAATTCCACACATTAGAGTCGTCGCTCCTTTGTATACCCATATCCATCGACCTCAATCCATCCCTCCGACTCCCCGACGATCATCCAGTATCCCAGTTCCCATCTCCAATCCCATCCCCAATATCTAACCATGCGTGACCTTGCTAACAGTCCCATCATCTCCCAAATGCACATTCAACCTCTCCGGCTTGTGGTCCATCGTGCCTATCCCGAGCAGTCAGCGCACAACAACACAGCACCTATGAGGCTATCCCAGGGAATCTTCTGCAACGTACCAAAGCCGCCTGACTCAATGACGCGGTGCTCCTTGGGTAAGTCTTTCTTCGCGAATGTCTGGTGGAGGGAAGAATGTATTAGCTAAGTATCCATGTGTAGCTTGTGCAGACATGTCGCAGCGCGGACGAAAGACTGATATGCATCACGGTGTCTGGCGCGCTCCACTTGATCCGCCGCAGGTGTAGACTAGGCATCGAAACTGCGGTGCAGTCATCTTTTCAACCCGGCCAGACCAGGTCGTCACGACAATCTCCTCGCCGAGCGGAAGAAGAAGAAGAAGAAGAAGAAGAGCAACAGAGGAGAGAACGTACAGTCTGGTCATGGTCATCGCCCAGCTTCTTGCCCATGAGCTTGTTCATCCATTGCGAGTTCTTGTCGTCGCCGCCGCTGTTGATGCCTGGGACTACGAGGGGCATGATTGTAGTTACTAGGCTGTGTGGGGTGAATGGAATAGATTCTGGTGGTCGTGGTGAGTGTAGGAAGATGGATTCAGTGATGTGCAGAGCAGGGAGACGTGAGAAGGAGGTATAGGTGTAAGTTTATCTTGTAGCTGACCAGACGGTGAGATGCGCCCGCGTGACTGCTGAAACAAGCAGCTGTACGATGACGCACTTCGGAGATGAGACCGATGATAAGACAGGATGACAAATGATGTTCTGGCAGGAGAGTGCCGTGAAGCATATGCTCGGATTAATGCTCGGTGACGGTGCGTGGTGCCTCAAGAATGTGTACAGTATCCAGGTATCTCCGTGTATAATATCATCACGCCTCCTGCGCCAAACGCTTCTCTCGCACTGACATTTCTCTACCTTCCTTCACACGACTGCCATTACTCTCCGCTTTCCACTCCCAGTATTCAGCCAAGCGCACCTGTGCATACGATGCGTAGTCGAAGTCGATCTGAGATATCGTCGCCTGTATCAGCGCCCAAATGCCCCAGTAGAGGCCGGGCATGCCACGGAACGCGTCGACTTCCGCCATAAGTTGGGCAACGTCGTGTTCAATCGTGTTGGGCTTGGATGGCTGGTGATATCCGTGGTAACTATCCACGTAGTGCCGTATGAAGCTGCGACGCTGGGATGCTGTCGGCAGAACGCTGTACTGGCAGTCGAAACCACCCCATTCCGCAAAATGGTTTGCCAAATCGAAGGCGGCTGGAACAGGCGTCGCGTACTCATAGTCGATGAAGCTTACTTCCACGGCAGTGCTGTGGCCATTGCATTGGAGTCTGTTTGGCAGGATGATCACATTCCCACTAAGAAGATCGCAATGCCCCAAGACGTAGGCTTCGTCGTTGAGACCAGCCGTTTTACCTAGTAGCTTGGTAGCGTACTCGACTTCCGTCTCTAGCCGCGCATTTCGCTGGCGCTCTTCCTTCGTGTCGGAGGGGAGTGCTGTAATCCACTTCTGCATGACAGTCCAGAGATTCGTAGGAGGCTTTCCTGATAAGTGTCGAGCGATGTGCTCGAAAGCCAGTGGTGTACCTACAGCTTCTGATGTCGGGAGCGTGGCGTGCCAAATACCAAGCAGCTTCGCTGTTGCACTAGCTATTTCTGGTCGGCGGAGGTCTTCGGATGTACAGGCGTCACCATGGATGTACCGATAGAGTAGACCATTGTCAAAGCGTGCTAACAGTTCAGGTGCTAGATTGTGCTTTGCAAGCAACGCATGGGATCGTGCCTCCCTCTCGCGGTCGATGAGGACAGCGGTGCCATTGCCATAAGCTCGTACCATGATCGCATCGTCATCAATTTCGTGCTGGCTTTGACCTGGTCGTTTCTTCACAGCCTTGAACAGCTGGAAATGGGGCTTAGTAATGTGCAGTCTATCTCCTTCCAGACGATGTAAACGTACGCTGTTGGTGATGCCCTCCTTGAATCGTTCAAACTCTACCGGGCCTTCCGAGGTCTCCCAATCGGGGAATAAGGCATATATAAGAGCCTTTGCGGAAGCATCACAGTCCGTAGCATCATAGGTCAGAGGTATGTACCTCAGTTGCGAAGTATGATAATCTCCATTACTGAAATGATCATCTTGATTCTTCGGCATGCCTGGAGCTATAATTCAGGCTAGCAGGAAGTATGTGTTCGAGAACTCTCTCCACTTGCTACGCCGTATGCAGCGTCTCTGTGAGTGAATGCCTTGTGTCTTGACTAAGAAAGAGCACATGTATCGCCGCACTGGTTTATCCAAGCTTGTGAGAGTAGAGACGATGGTGACGACTTCACGGCAATGAAGTGTGAGAATAAGACGGCCCAGCGGAGTGAGGTGTTGATCCACAGCTAGCTTTGTTACCCTACCCACACGTGCTATACGATAGTGGTTTGAAAGCTCTCCTTCTGCGACACCACAAAGATTTAAGATCAAGATAGACTTAGGATCGAGGACATAACAGGATGAAGAGGGAATAGGTGTCTCCGGACACGGCCGTGTTTCAGCTGATCACGCGAGCTAGGCACTGAAATGGGATGAGGTCGAGCTGCGGAGTGTCCATTGGGATTGGCCATGACACGTGGCACCGGATAGCGCTCCGTCGGCCAATGACAACGAGTTTGTCGATCGCTCCTCGGGGACCTCAGGGACGACATGCTTAATGCTCTCGCAGATTATCACCACAGCTCTTGGATGACTCTGTCCGGGAGCACATTTTCAGTAGTGATGATGGCAGCACGCTCTCGTAGCTCCCGCCCTGGTCTTGGAGGAGTCGAAAAGCAGAACAAATTATCGGAACTGCCTCAGAAAGAAAGACTCCATTGGTTATCTCTACCTGCAAGATAAGAGATAACGACCTTAGCTAGCTCTTCCATGCGCTATAAGGCTCATCAAAGCACCGTTGGCGTCATGATGTTCTCGGTCGCCATCGATATCGCTGCTCATCTGGCACCTCGCTGTCTCCCTTGCTCGACATGGCGCACAAGGACCAGCCTACAGAGAGAACTCGACTGCTATCAGTTCAAAACGCTGACAATCGCCGGCTGAGCATCCTCCAACAACAAGATGAAGCGGAATCCATTAAGCACTCTAGCATCACAAAGGGAGAACAGGCTCTGGGTGGTAGTACTGTTGGGGAACGCCTACGCTACAATGATTATACGACTATTGACTGGCTCCACGACTTGGTGAGACTGAATTCCTGCCCCTCCAGTAGGGTCGTAAGATCAGGCTGACGCAATCAACCTCACCTAGGTGAAAGACTCCTATCGACATCGTCTGATACACAACCATGCTCGAACCCTTCGCGAGAAGGCTTGGGCTGCTTTCGATTCTTGCTCGGGCTGGATAGCTGTGGCCATTATGGGAACGTGTACGGCTATCGTGGCATACCTTGTTGATGTATGTCAAGCAACTGTGACAGACTGGAAAACTGGCTACTGCAAGCGGAACCCCTTCCTCGACCGAGAGAATTGCTGTAAACACAAGACAGCATTGATTGCGTTCGATACGTCCATTGACGAGTGTCAAGAGTTTCATGAATGGTCGAGTAACTTCTGGAGATCATTCGGCATTTACATGGCTTTCGCGCTTGCATACGGTGTTATTAGCTCTTCTGCCACGATGTTCACGAAGAAAGCATTGCCGACGCCTGAGACAACCAAGGGCGATAAGATGCAGGATTATGGCGCCGAGAGTCAACCAGTAGTGTCTGGAAAGACAATGTACATGGCAGCTGGCTCTGGAATACCCGAGATCAAGACTATCCTGTCTGGATTCGTGATCCCAGGATTCTTGTCGTTTAAAGTGCTCTTTGTCAAAGCATTTGGCGCTGTTTTTGCAGTTTCCACAGGCATGACACTCGGGAAAGAAGGTCCATTCGTGCATATTTCAGCTGCTGTGGGACACCTGGTTGCTCAATGCTTCCCAAAGTACCGGGACAATGGTCGAAAGTACCGTGAAATTTTGTCTGCATCTGTCGCAGCAGGTCTAAGTGTAGCTTTTGGTGCACCTATAGGTGGTGTTCTCTTCAGCTACGAAGAGATTAGCACGTATTTTCCACGCAAGATTCTCTGGCGAGCCTTCCTCTGCTCGCTCTTCGCTGCGCTGGTGCTGCGCGAACTGAATCCCACAGGAACTGGCAAGTTAGTGCTATTCGAGACCAATTACGCCACTTCGTATAAGTTCTACCACTACCTCATTTTCATTCTTCTTGGCGTGGCTGGTGGTATCTGGGGTGGTCTATTCTGCAACCTCAATTACAAGTGGAGCAAATGGTTCCGCAGCTATTCAATCATCAAGAACAATCCTGTCTTCGAGGTCTTCCTCGTCGTCCTCGTCACGGTCCTTCTGCAATTTCCCAACCCATTGACCCGCGAGCCTGGCGATGCCATCATCCGCAATCTTTTAGTCAACTGCCATAACGGCGAAGGCAAAGCCGCAAACTCCTGGGTCTGTCAAAACGAGCAGACTTCAAACCCTGGTGAGCGTAGCGCCTACCTTGCCTATCTCGGCGCAGGCTGCCTTGTCAAGCTGTATGTCCACTTTGCTGCTAAGTCGCTCAAGAGTATGGCACTCTTCTTGAAGCTAATATGTTTCACAGCGTCCTCACAATTGTCACCTTTGGCGCCAAAGTCCCTTCTGGCATCATCATTCCCGCTCTCGACGCTGGCGCGCTCTTCGGGCGTCTCGTCGGTCAACTCGTGCCCGACATCTCCCCCGGCATCTTTGCAATGGTCGGCGCCGCAGCCTTCCTTGCTGGTGTCTCACGCATGACAATCTCCCTCGCCGTAATCCTCTTCGAGCTCACCGGCGAACTCGACTATATCATACCGCATATGGTCTCAATCATGGTCGCGAAATGGACCGCCGACGCCCTTGGCAAAGAATCCGTCTACGACCTCGCCCAGAACGTCCTCGGCCATCCCTTCCTCGACTTGGATCATACCATGTCTCTCGTCCAGTCCCAAAACCCACCGCACCTCGTGTCGCAACTGATACCGCCACCACAGACCATGGCTGAGATCACGGTTGTCGTGGATGCAGACAACAAGGTTCCACGCGCTCTGCTTCAGAAGAAACTCGATCGTCTACAAGAGCGCGGATTGCTTGATGCTGGCGTCGTGCTGATTCAGAATGGCGTCCTACAGGGCTATCTGGGCGAGGCGGAACTCGAGTTTGGTCTCAAGCAGCTCGGGGCTGTGTATGCTGCTGACGTACGAGTGCGACTTCTGGGCGATACTCTGGAGAGCGGCGAGGCAGCCCACAACACCGACCACGTTCGTGATGGTTACGAAGCCGATGAGGAGCGCGATGTTGCCGAACCTGATGGTCCAGCTGACGGAGATCTGAACTTGACTTCGTTTGTGGACCGCACGCCGCTGACAATGAGCGACAGTAGTCCGATGGAGTATGCGATCGAGTGCTTTGGCAAGTTGGGTTTGAGGCATTTGATTATTACGGAAGAGGGGACGGGGAAGCTCAAGGGTGTTTGTCTTAAAAAGCGAGTGATTCAGTATATTGAGGGGTTACATGAGGGCCATTGATGCGTATGTTGAGAAGTTGATGTGGTGTCAGTGTCGAGACTGGCGGCTTGTTCTGGTCATGATGTATGGGTACGCAAACGTATGTAAGAACTTACGAATATATGAATGCTTGTTTACTACCGTCATCGCAAGTGTGCTCAACTCCTCCTTACCGAGCTGCCTCGTGCTCGTGGATTGGTAATGCTGATTAAAGTTGGTGCAAAGTATAATTGTGAAGTATGGGCAGACTCCACAAGCTGTAGCTTGATCTGACTCATCTTGATGTGCTTGATCGCATATAAAATTACACTGCCTGCCACGAAAGAGTACTGCCTTTGGTTACCAACACTATAGCAATTCTGATTTGCAGATATATAGGTAAGTGAACTTGGAATCTAATGTGTATTAAGAGGTATATTGACTCGGCACTCTCCAGGAATACTACAAACTCGGACCTCCACGAGTACTCAGAAGTTCGCACATCAGCTTCTATAGGTATTTGAAATAGAGAGCGTAGCAGTGTGGTAAATGGGAACTGACACGGCACTCTCCAGGCACTCAAGCTACTCTGACATTCTATACCACAGCAGCTTCACCTCCAAAAGTCTGATATCAACTCGTATCCTGTCCACTGGCGGCGATCTTCTAACGTAGCTCCGGTACCTAAGCACCTCTAGCCTTCATGTCCTGGCCCGAGTCAATCTCAGGCAGCGTTTCCACCAAGCTCGATCTTAAGGCGCTCTTCAACATGCTTGCAGCACCCTCTAAGAGGGCCACTGACACTAGACACTACCGTCGAGTCGGCGTCGTCTCGATTGGCTGGGACTTTGACGGGGTCGACAACAATTTCACGGCACTCTCCACCGAGTTAAGAGATCTGCTCCGCACCTCCTACAACTACGAAACTTTCCACATCATGCTACCTACTGGCAAGGACAATACACGCTCCATGCCGGCGGGTCGAGACGCCGCCGCGGTTGTCCATCTCTGTGACGAATTGGAGAAGATCATGGTGCAGTTCAACCACGAAGATTGTGCTTTGATCTTATGTATCGTGGTCATAGTGTTCCGGTCTACGTGGGAACACTGAATAGCGGGAGGAGCGACACGGCGCAGTATACCCACGGCACTCACCCCAACGGGTCTCATGATGGCATGGAGCTATTCCTAGCGCAAGTCTCCTTCCTCCTCTTACTTTGCATCCGGCACTGACACGACCCATATCAGTTCAGGCAAATACCCCGACCCAGCCTGGGTTCACGAATGCATGTGCCACCATATCGACGATAGCGACTGCGGAGATGAAGACGAGCGCGACTTCTACCACACCCAGATCTCCTACCAATCCCTCCTCCTCAAAGAGTGCTTTGCCGACTTCAAGGGTAGCACCGCCATCCTCCTCGACTGCGCCTTCGCCGGCCTCGACGTGCTGAAGGGTAATCAGAGCCTACTTGCAGCCTGTAAACCTGACCAAGCTGCTGCGAACGGTCCACTAAGCCTCACAGCAAATGTGATCAATGTACTGCGTGAGGCGGCTGCAAAGGAGCGATGGGTCAGTTGGGGCGGACTCCATGCTAACATTCTGCTGCGCAGCTTGAGGCCGGGCGTCATTGCCACCAGACCTATCTGGCAGCAGAATAGTCACAAAAGCGAGTCGGATGTCGATTTCATGTTCAAGCCATTGCCCAAAGGGAAGGACGAAGGAGGCTCTGCTACCCACTCTAACGTCAAGCTATCATCCTATAAAGAGTGGACCAACAGCCTGCCAGTCTGCTCGGTGATACTGGCTGCACGAGTGACGTGCTGGAGTGAAAGCCTGATGGCAGAATTTGATCAGAGTATGACGCTGAAACCCTTCGACGATGCGGGTGCAGCTCAAACACCTATTGCAGTGGGCAGAGTAGTGAATGTGTTACAGGAGGAAGACGAGACGACGATCCAATTTCGAGTGGATGGCCGCCTTTTTCATGAGCTGGCATGTCATCCAGCCATTACGTTTGTCAGTGGACCGCATGAGCAGATGGCGGTGCTACGGACGACGGAAGAGGAATGGGAGGTACTGGAGGTGTAGGGTACCCGCTAGGACGGACACCGGGGCGAGAAGAGGTATCTGATAAGGAGTGCTTTCAATTCGAAACTTACGAACATGTCTTATATGATCATCCAGTTGATTGCTGTGCATCGGCTATAGATTGTATCGACGGCACTCTCCACGACTCTCAAACTTCGACCTTTTCTCTGCGAAAGCATTTTAACTTCGTGAAGACATTGATATGGAGCGAACAAGACACTAGGATACCAAAAAGAAGCTTGCTCACCGACGGCACTCTCCACAGTTTGCACCCTTTGACCTTTTTCTACAAAAGTATATCTGTCTGTCAAGAAGTTGACATGAGAAGAAGAATTTATCATAATAGAAAAGCATATTACCTGTTGACGGTACTCTTCAAGACTTTTCAAACCTTCGACCTTTTCGATAAAAACATGTCCATCTCTTAGGGACATTGACATAGGGAGGATAAGATATTAGTGTAGAAAGATAGGCGACTTTTCCACGGCACTCTCCACGAGTTTTCTCCTTTGACCTTTTTTCGTAAAAGTACAACCATCCATCAAAAAAGTTGAGTCAGCAGAACAAGGTATTGAGGTCTGAATCTGAATAGGTCATCGACGGCACTCTCGATGAGTTTCAGCCTATGAGCGTTTCCCGTAAAAGCACTTCTGTTTCGTCAATACCCCCGGGGTTCAATAGGGTCGATGAATAATAGACAAGTCTTGCTATTGTCTGCGAGCAATGATACGGATGAGGATGAACGCCGTACAAGCGCCTTACGGATGGTTCTGGAAGCGTTGTTTCAGGTAGGCAATCGGTTATAGTGTCATGCGCAATTGTTGTAACCGATGCAGATGTCGAAGTGTTCATCGCTTATCGTGAAAGGTGAATGTTGTTCCTATAGTATTGTACATCGCCACCGACCCACCCGCATCATACCCTCCCGGCGCCACCTGCGGAGGCAGTGCCATGCAATCTCAACTTGGAGCCCTGGATATCATCGTCACTCGGACATGAGTATCGATTTGTGTAATGTTTAAAGCATAAGGTATGCGGTCGATCGCCAGTCTAACACTCATCGCCTTCATACCCATGCTGATGCCGCCATATCATGAAATGCCATGATGCCGTTCGTTCCTTTCGTGGTCTCATTGATGCATGCGATTCCAGTACGCGTCTCAGCCTTGCCGCGGCATGTCCGTACCACCTCACCACCTCACCTCCCCATCGCCTCACTGGCCCACCTTACCATCCACCACCCAGACTGCCCGCCAGACCCGCCACCCGCTCCATATCGCTCTGGCCCTTCTCCTTGCCAACATCGCTCTCGACTTGGCGATACGTCGTGAAAAGTAGCTTCTCGAGCGGGAGGGCGGTGGCGCTGCTCCAGTGCTGCAATAACGACGAGATATCCCGCATCTCGGTTTTGAGGTGGCCATTGGTGCCATTTGTGCCGTTCGAGCTAGACGTGTCTGCTGGACTGGCTGTGCTCGTGGCCACCACACCACTGCTGTGACCGTCCAGCTCCTCGTCCGACCCTTCCGACGAGTCAGCAGAATAGTACGCCTCGTCCACGCGCTTCAGCCACTCCTTATGCTCCGCCGGTCCAGCGCCGGCACTTTTCGTCACCAGCGCGCCACCGACATCGCCCTGGTCGCTTTCCACGTCCAACACATCTGCAACACCGGGCCCAATCACAAGCTCGTCATCGACTTTGATCTGCCCACCTCCATTCGTGCAGCCCCCGGGACACGCCATAACCTCGACGTACGCAAATTCCGCCACCGCGCCCCCGCCAGATTCTGCGCCGCGTGCATTTCCGCCGTCGACTACAGCCCCACGTCCACCTGCTCTGGCTAACGCAGACCGCTTGTTCTCTGCCCCGCCTAACATGCCACCGCCACTCCGACTGCCGGGCATCCGACTCTTCTTTGCCGGCTTCAGCTTCCGCACGAGATTCTGGATATTGCGGAAGCCGAAGTAGCGCGCTGTGCGCAGGATAACGGTGCCAGAGGAGGAGATGAGACTGTATTCGACGACGTCGATATTGCGGCCGCGAGTCAGGGTGATGTGGCTGTCGGGGTAGCGGCCGCTCTGTTGGAGGGTGGAGAGAATGGTGTAGGCGTAGCCGCCCGAAGGACCGGCGTCTGTGGACTGTGATGAGAGTGAAGATGGAACATGGGGCGGGAAGAGGAAGGTGGAAAGCGTTGCGTCGGGGAAGGG
>Ga0058702_10000506_pt1 | contig 16168 bp, 20 predicted proteins | sample AgamicOrSfe_FD_83781 | JGI IMG/M metagenome (GOLD analysis project Ga0058702, IMG submission 83781) | Agave microbial communities from Guanajuato, Mexico - Or.Sf.e | ecosystem: Host-associated > Plants > Phyllosphere > Phylloplane/Leaf | place: Guanajuato, Mexico | collected 2012-05-30 | reverse complement strand
GACTCGTGGGCTGGCGAGCTGTCCCCCACCTCTTTCAAGGAGTTCTCCCTGCCTTACTTGAACTACATTGCAGACCACCTGCCCAACCGTCTCAGAGAAATGGGCCAGGAAGTCGTTCCGATGACTGTCTTCGCCAAGGGTGCATGGTACGCTCTCGACGACCTCTGTGATACCGCATACAACGTTATTGGATTGGACTGGCTGCACTCGCCCAAGGAGGCCTACGCCATTGCTCAAAAGAAGGGCAAGGTTCTCCAAGGAAACGCCGACCCTGGCGTTCTTTACGGCGGAAAGGAAGCCATCACCGCAGTGGTCAAAGAAATGGTAGAGGGCTTCGGTGGTGGCAAGCAAGGTTGGATTGCCAACCTTGGTCACGGTATGTGCAACTTTATAAGTTCCAAGCTTGTTTACATGCTGACAATCCTAGGAATCACACCGTTCGTCAACCCCGATGACCTTAAATTCTTCTTCGAGGAGATCCACAGGCTTTCAGGTAGATGAAGATTCGGCCATTCCAATTGTTTACCGTTGCGAATGATGCTCTAGGAATCCAAGATACAACCAAAACTTCTGCCCTAGAGGCCGCCGAGCAAAAGATGCACGAAAGGAATATGATGACCTCTGATTGGTGAAACACAGGCGCCATGCCTACTGCTCACCAATGTCCTCGTTCCTGCATCGATACGTGTCAGCAAAGGGACGAATATTGGTTGACGGGGATACCCACCACTCTCCAGGGTGCTCTTTGATAAACTTCTTCATCAAATCTTCACACTCGGCGGATTTGACGTTGATAACCTCAACGCCTCTCTGCTTGAGGTAATCTTCGCCACCAACAAAAGTGTTGTTCTCGCCGAGCACAACACGCTTGACTTTGTACAGAAGACAAGCTCCAGTGCACATGTCGCAGGGTGAGAGAGTGGTGTACATAGTAGCGCCTTCATAGGCAGAAGCTGGGAGTCTACCCGCGTTGTTAAGTGCAGCAATCTCTCCCTGCATGCTTCTCAGCATCATGTGTTGTCTTTCGTGAGGTACGGAGTACATACGTGAATAGTAGGAGATCCCTCTTGCATTCTCAAGTTGTGACCACGGCCCTGGCAGGTATGTCAACCAAGTACCTCCGATGCAGCACTTTGGAGACCTACCAAAATCTTGCCATCTGCCTAGAAAATGTACAGTCAGCACATGTTGAAGGTGTAGAAGAAAGGTACAGCTAGAGTCTCCTTGATCGGGGATATGGCACAGCAAGAATGACTCTTGAAGTTGTATCTTTGATTGAACGTACTGAAACAAGACAAGCACCAATGGGAACACCACCCTCGGAAGCGCCCTTTCTAGCTTCTTCGAGAGCAGCCTGGAAACCAATATCGCTCTCAGACATTGTGTAGTTATGGTTAAGTGCTGAAGATGACAGTGGAAAGAGCAGAACCCCAGATAAAGCAGATTTTTGGTTTGACTAGTTCGCGGCTCATAGCGCCTCCAGGGCCGATCATAGGAGGTCGATTCAGTGGACTACTTGCCCGCTCTTGATGGTTGGTCAACTCTCCAAGGTTAATGATATATAGAAGTACTATTTGAACAAATTGGAATGATTATGGGATGCGCAGATTGCTACCATAGGATTGCAAGTTCATAGTCTTGCTCAGTCATGCAGCCTGATCAGTATGGGCTCCTCCGAGCATATGGTAAAAGACATCTTGGCTTGCGCTCAGAAGGATTTACTGCTTGCTACATCACATGTGGTTGTTTGACATGTCACTTTATCAAAGTGTGTTGCTGCAATCGAGTGAATGTGCATGAGCCGGAGTGAGAGGGTTGAGAGTGCTTGCGGCTTGGCGTTGCAGCGGCATTCGGGAGAAAATCGTCGAAGGCTCTAGAAAGGCTATCGGGAGCCAAATCAATCAATCGCCTTCCCAAGCGTTCTCGTTCCCTCTCAGAGCCTGCGCTTACCACACGTCAACTATAGTCCTTGGCTTTTTACCTGTTGATTTGATACCCCTTTCAGTTTTCTGTTAACATTCGCTTCTGTCCTCGCGCCCTTCAACTCAACACAGCCCTCTCAACCCTACCACCACCATGGTCAAGGACACGAAATTCTACGAGACTCTGGGCGTCGCTCCTGACGCTTCCGAGGCTCAACTCAAGTCGGCATACCGCAAGGGCGCTCTGAAGTTTCACCCTGGTTTGTAGTCACGACCTCTGCCTTGGCTGGCACCTGGCTGATCTATTATCCTAGACAAGAACCCTTCGCCCGAAGCCGCAGAAAAGTTCAAGGAGCTGTCACACGCATACGAGATTCTCGCCGACTCAGAAAAACGCCAACTCTACGATCAATATGGTGAAGAAGGAATCGAGCAAGGCGGCATGGGCGGTGGCATGAACGCCGAGGATCTCTTCTCGCAGTTCTTCGGCGGCGGCGGTGGTGGCTTCGGCGGAATGTTCGGCGGCGGCATGGGCGGTGGTCGTGATCCTGGCCCCAAGAAGGCCCGCACCATTCACCACGTCCACAAGGTCTCGCTCGAGGACATGTACAAGGGCAAGATCTCTAAGCTCGCCCTGCAAAAGTCCGTCTTGTGCCCCAAGTGCGATGGTCGCGGTGGTAAGGAGGGCGCCGTCAAGACATGCACAGGCTGCAACGGTCAGGGTATGAAGATGATGATGCGCCAGATGGGTCCCATGATCCAGCGCTTCCAGACTGTCTGCCCCGACTGCAACGGAGAGGGTGAGATTGTTCGCGAGAAGGACCGCTGCAAGCAGTGCCACGGAAAGAAGACGACTGTTGAGCGCAAGGTTCTGCACGTCCACGTCGACAAGGGTGTCCAGAGCGGTACCAAGATCGACTTCCGCGGTGAGGGTGACCAGATGCCTGGCGTTGAGCCCGGTGACGTTCAGTTCGAGATTGAGCAGAAGCCTCACGCTCGCTTCCAGCGCAAGGGCGACGACCTCTTCTACCAGGCCGAGATCGATCTTTTGACCGCTCTTGCTGGTGGTGCCATCTACATTGAGCACCTCGACGAGAGATGGCTCACAGTTGAGATCAAGCCCGGCGAGGTTATCTCTCCAGGTATGTTGTCATGATTACGATTTGCTCATCACCATACTAACAACCCGAACAGGAGAGATCAAGGTCATCAGAGGCCAGGGTATGCCTTCATACAGACACCACGACTTCGGCAATCTTTACATCCAGTTCGATGTCAAGTTCCCCGAGATCTTGACCAGCGCCGACGGTGCACCCATGACCGATGAGCAAAAGGCTGCTCTCGAAAGTGTCCTGCCTCCTCGCTCTCCCCAGAACGTTCCTCCTCCGGATGCCATGACCGAAGACTTCTCGCTCGACAAGGTGGACCCCAACCGCGAGTCGGCACGCGCACAACGCGCTGCCATGGGCGAGGATGATGATGATGAGATGCACGGCGCAGGTGGCGAGAGAGTCCAGTGTGCCTCGCAGTAAAAAAACGATGCTTATGATATGAAACAAGGAAGAGCTCAGGCAAAGTTGTCTATAGCAGCAGCCTCTCTGGGTAGCTCCTCTTTTTGCGTTTTTCTCTTTCTATTCCCTTTTATGCTTGTGGGTAGCGTTTGCGGCATTCTATAGAACTGCACGAGGGTTTCTCGTGTTCCAAAGTCTACGATTTTCGATTTCCTGTATGCTACGGCGAGACTCTTTTTCCCATGAAACAAAGAAGGCGTTGGGCGTCGAGTCATCGGAAGGCACGGCAGGAGCTGGATTTAAATAATCGAAAGCACGAGATCGTAATTTATTGCTTCCTCCACTTCTCTTCTCTCTTGGGCACCGTGACTGTTCAGACAACTCTATGCAGCATGACAGGCACCGAAATATTCGAGGTGTCCAGTGAACAACAGCAGGATCTGATTCAATGGCTGGCACCTTATATACCAACAGGCATCGCCCTCTATCGACGCATACAGTTCGGACACTTCGAGCCAGGCGCCAGATTACTCAGCTCTATCGACTTTGCCATTCCTGCTCGCGAAAGGAAGCCCAATGATCACTGGATAGTCGCATATGTCGATCGTGCATGTAGACCAGAGACGGAGGTCTGGCTGGCCGCCAGCTGGGAACACAACTCACCAACGGATGACTCTAAGACTCCATATGCAGATGATCTTGTCAAAGCCATGATCAAGAAGATCAGCCAGCTTGAAACTCCTCCAAAAGCCGGTACAATTGTCGATCCGGAAAAGGCTACAGACGAACCTTCTGCTGCCCATGGCAGTGTACTCGCCGATAGAGACCAATTTCTATCGCACATGCAGAATGAGAACATCGTCTTGTTTGGGTCCGTACACAGGGCCACGTTCACAATTCTGAAAAGGCTGGGTTTCGTCGACCCAGATTCCGCCGAAGTATCAGGCATACCCTACAGGAAGTACATCTTTGATATCAAGAACGAGTAAGTATCTTGAATAAACAGATCCCCAAAGAATTCTCCTGCTCACAAAGACCACAGTATGGTTTCCCGAGATCTACCTTCTGGTTTCGAGTATGGCAAGGTAGACCCCAAAGACTACTCGCTGGTCAAGTCACGTACGCAGATCCCTCGACAGGACAGGACTCTATGCAAGCTCCCCAGCGTCGCGGTTTATCCTGCTGACAATTCATCGACTACGCGAGAGCCAATCGCATGGGGCTTCCTTGGTTTGGACGCTTCACTCACAACCTTGCATGTTGAACCAGCATACAGAGGTCTCGGACTGGCCAAAAGCCTAAGCCTCAGATTGTTCTCGGAAGACATGGACATATATTGCCAACATAACCCGACCCCTACAGGGGAGAACAACTATGTTCAAGAAAGATATGCTCACGCAGATGTGGCAATAGATAACAAAGCAAGTCAAGGAGTGTGCGAGAGTCTGGGAGGAAAGTGGCATTTTGAAGTGTTTTGGATACGAGTTGATTTATTGGCATAAACTGTGGCACGATGGACTTGGCGCATGGGTAGAAGACATCTCACGGTACATCTTGTGTCTGTCATCTCAGTTAGCCTTGTTCAACAAAAGCATTGTGATAAAGCGAGAGTGAGATGATAATGTGCGTCATGAAAAAATTAGAGTGTTGTTGTTGCGTTTTAATCTTCATTGAAGATCTCGGGGTTAAAAATGTATAATCATTCGCGAGTGTGTGAGGGGATTGAGAGAGTGTGGTACTAACCTTTCAACGAGAGCTGTGACCGGTGAACGGTTCTCACTAGCAGTGCAGGGATGCCACAATGTTTTGGGGACGAGGTGCGTTTTCTGTTTCTAGAAAATCTATGGCAAGCGACACGCTTAGTCGAAGAGACCGAAGCCCATGTCGTCGTCCTCCTCAGACTCTGTGGAAAAGTTGTTAGCATCTTGGACCGTGTAGATATGCAGATGGTGGTAATCTTACCCTCCTTCTCCTCCTCCTTAGCGGCGGCAGGGGCGTCACCAGCAGCGGGAGCAGAGCCGGCGGCGGGGGCAGCGGCGGCGTAAGCATCGGGGTTGGCGATGCGGTCCTTGAGCTCGTGGATGGCATCCCACTCGTAGTCGATCTCGATGGCGGCCGAGATGACGTTCTTGTAGGAGTTGACCAGCGAGTGCATGACCGAGGGGAGGGTGGGGTAGTTGACAGCCAGGGAGATGGTGGCAATGGTGGTGATGGCGCTGGTGAAGGCCTTGAGGAGCTGGCTCTCCTCAATGTCGAGGACGCTGGCATCGAAGGTCTGGCCCTGGTCGTAGATCTGAGCAATGCCCATACCGTAGGTGAAGGGCGAGATGTTCAGCATGTTGAGCAGGGTGGCCTCGGAGGCACCGACCTTGGTGCCGGCCTCAACGAGCTTCAGATCGGTGGTGATCTCAATGGTACCACGGGCAATCTTGGTGGGGACACCGAGAGCCTGGAAGAAAGAGGTCTTTCCGGGCTCCATACCAGTGTTTCCAGCGGGGATGAAGACATCGAGAGGGGCGACGGCACCAGCACGGGCGGGGGCGGCGACGCGGTTGGAGAGAATCTTCTCACGGGTGTCCTTGAGGTCGGAGTTGGTGAAGATGAAACCGACGTTACCTGGGAGCGCATTGCGTTAGTCGGGCGCACTCGAGACCAATGCGCATTTGCGCAAGCTGCGTGCGAACTCACCCTTGACGTGAGGAAGGAGACGCTCGTACTCGGGGGCATCAGCGATGAAGCCCTTGAGAGCACGGCGGACCATGGTGTTCTTGCCCATCAGGACAACGGAATCACCACGGAGAGCCTGACGGATCTCGTGCATCTGCTGAGACGAGACATTGTCGACGGTGACGATGAAGATGGACTTGTAAGTCTCGAGAAGAGACTTCAGCTTGTCGAAGTAGACGGCCTTGGTTGCTGACTTGCCCCCCATTTCTGCTATCTTGCGATGAGTTAGGGATGTTTCAGGCGAAGTCTGGAAAATGTCCCGTAGTTGGTTGTTGTAGAGGTTCAAAGGCTCTTCGGATTTCTGATCTTTTGCCAGACTGCGCGCCAGTGAATTTGGCGGTTGTGGGTGTCGGTCTTGGCGTCGCCAATTCCCGATCTGGCCGAACCTCGAAGCATCGACCATGACTTTTTTCTGGGCCCAGCCCTGCTGCTGGCTCACGCTCGCTGCATGTATGCTCGACTCTCGAGTAACCAATTCTTCGTACTCTCATCCACTTTGACTGTTCGTCATCTTGAATCATGAGTCACCCATACCAAATCACTGCTTTGTGCAAATCTCAGGATTTCGCACCTGAGGGTCTGCTATTGGCCGCCTGCGGTGCCAAAATTGTCTCTGTGAAACTTTCAGATGGCTCGATTTTGTCTCAATGGCCAGAGCAAAAGGACAACAGCTCCGTAAGTAACTCGATGTGGGAACCCCCTGCAGTGGCCTGACTGATAGGATATTCAGTCAGCTTGATCCTGTCAGACGCCAGCTGAACCAACTCTCAGGTCGAAGCCGCTTCAGATGGTCCTCCTGGCAAAAAACGCAAACTTGAATCCGAGACAGCAGCCACTCCAAATGTTATCAAACTAGCTATTTCTGCCGACAGCAAGCATGTCGTTGCTGTGACGGATGACAAGTCCGTCAGAGTTCTCGAGGTGACTGAGAGCGGTAAGCTGAATGAGTTGAGCGAAAGGTAGGACTTTGATTGTTCCGTTTCCCGAATTTTTAATTGACTTTGACGAAGAAATATGCCCAAACGACCTTGTGCCGTCTTGGTAACTCCGGACAACAAAACTATCTTGTGCGGTGACAAGTTCGGAGACGTGTACTCCCTGCCTCTGTTTCCATCTACCTTTGTGGACAAAGTTGAAGACAGCTCCAAGACAGAGACCAAGGAGGACGCCGGCTCCAAGAAATATGTTCCTGCAGCCTCCACTTTAACTGTTCATTCTGGTCGCAACCGAAGAGCGCTCGAGAATCAGATGAAGCAGAAGGACCTGCAAGCCAAAGCGAGGGAGGGGCCCAAATTCGAATATCAACTGCTTCTTGGACATGTTTCCATGCTGACCGATGTCCAATATGCGACTGAAGAAGTCGATGGCAAAACCCGTGGCTATATCATAACAGCCGACAGAGATGAACACATCAGAATCTCAAGGGGGCCTCCTCAAGCACACATCATTGAGGGCTTCTGCCTCGGTCACAAGGACTTCATCAGCAAGATTTGCCTGGTACCCGGTACTGAGCTCTTGGTAAGTGGTGGTGGAGACGACTGGTTGGGCGTGTGGGATTGGCGAGCTGGGAGCCTCAAAGAAAAGCGCGACATGAGGTCTGCTCTTACAAGTCTCTTCTCTTCTCAATCCTCGGACGTCAACTTCGGAGCTGAGAGCCCAATTGCGGTTTCAGGACTCTGGGCTGTACCTTCTGGCACGGAGATCAAGGAAACGGCAGTGTTGGTTGCTTGTGAGAGGCTGCCATGTCTTTTGGTGTCACAACAAGGCTCGGCCTTGACTGGTATCTCTCTACCGGGAGTGCCCCTAAATGTTGCTGTGGTTGGTAGCACTGTCATCGTCTCATTGGACGTCACAAAGGTACGTCAATTCTTTACTAGTCTGTCGGCACAACAACCTGACCACACAAAGGCACCGACCCCGCGTCTGCAAGCTTACACAGTACACAAGACCGGGTCCGAAGTTGGCCTAGAGCTCGATGAAAGCTTCAGCCTGAAGCTGAATGCTGCTAACAATCTCATGCTTCCTGCGCCAGAGCGGAAGCAACTTGACAACTTGTTGTATGGAATCGAGAACTTGAGGAAGAGAGGCACTCCAGAAGAAGCACAAGATGCTGCAACAGAACAAGCAGTCGACGGCGCAACTAGCGAGATAACAGAGGATGTCCCCATAGAAGAATAGACGATATGTAGGCAACTTGGAATGACCAGGACCAGGCAACGATTGATTGCATCAGATAAGATGATGCATGGCGGCTGCATCAAGCTTCGGGCTTTAGACTTGGTACCCGGCGCAGGCACGTGGACATCCGAGGTCGCGGCGCCTCGGCAGACAAAGACCGGCCCGTGATCGAGTCGCGATTTGGAACGAAGCCGAGAGAAAAACACGGCGTCGATTACGAATGATTAGTAGAACGCCTTTTAGAGAAACATAATTCTAGCATCCACGGAACCAGCCGTACCCGAATGGTCTGACTAGAGCATTGCTAAGCAACTTTGGCACGTCGTATATACAATCAAACCTCTTCTACAAAACATTTGTAAACCACCGTCAAAGTGTTCGCCTCGACTCTCCGCCGTGTAGGCATTACTCCTTTCCGCGCCTCTCTCGCTCTCCCATTCGCATCTCTCCCCTTTGTCGCTCGCGAAGCCAGCGCACTTGCTCCTCCTCCAGCCCGCAACATGCACTCCAAGGTCGTCATCATCGGCTCAGGCCCCGCTGGCCACACCGCCGCCATCTATGCCGCTCGTGCAGACCTTCAGCCCGTCTTGTACGAGGGCTTCCTCGCTCTCGGAATCGCTGCTGGTGGTCAATTGACCACCACCGACGAGGTCGAGAACTTCCCTGGATTCATGAACATCCAGGGTGCTACCTTGATGGTGTGTACAACTTAGATCTCTGCTTGTCGTGAGTAATCTTTTGACCTCCGTCTAGGACAACATGCGCGCACAGTCCGAGGCTTGCGGTACCCAGATCGTCACTCAGACTGTTGGAAAGGTCGACTTTTCCCAGAGACCCTTCAAGTTCTGGCTCCACCCCCTGGGCGACGACGAGAACCTCGAGGAAGAGACACACACAGCCGACAGCATCATCATTGCAACCGGTGCTAAGGCAAGAAGATTGGACCTGCCCGGTGAGGAGCAATACTGGGGCAACGGTGTCAGTGCATGCGCTGTCTGCGACGGTTCGCTGCCAATTTTCAGACAAAAGCCTCTGGTTGTTATCGGAGGTGGTGACTCGGCGGTTGAGGAGGCCATCTACCTTACCAAGAAGGCTTCCAAGGTCACCGTGCTTGTTCGCAAGGATCAGCTCCGTGCTAGCAAGGCCAACGCTCGCAGATTGAGCACCAACCCCAAGGTTGAGATCAAGTACAACACCGTTGCTACCAAGATCACTGGTGAGGACAAGCCTCGTGGTCTCATGACCGGTCTCACCATCAAGAACATGAAGTCAGGAGAGGAGGAGAGCATCGAGGCAAACGGTCTCTTCTATGCTGTTGGTCACGAGCCTGCTACTACCCTGTTCAAGGGTCAATTGAAGATGGACGAGGACGGTTACTTGATCACCGAGCCCGGAACTACCCACACCAACGTCGAGGGTATCTTTGCCGCAGGAGATGTCCAGGACAAGAAGTACCGCCAAGCCATCACCAGTGCAGGTACGTGTTGTGTAAAAACTAGCTATCTACTCCCGCTAACAACTGTGTCAGGTTCTGGCTGTATCGCCGCCCTCGAGGCAGAGAAGTTCCTCGCCGAAACCGACTCCGAAGTCGAAAAGTCGATCGAGAACCAGGAGGTCAAGAAGAGCCAGACGGACAGCGATGTTCCGGAATACAAGCAAAACCCTCTGCTCTAAGCCGGGCATATCTCAAGATTGGTCGGTGTGGTATTTGTATAGAAATAGATTTCAACTTTTCGAAGACCTAGTACGATTTGTATGAACCTAGGCTTATGAGCTTCTCATTCACAACTCCATATCAGTTCGTGATTCGCATAATCTAGCGAGTGGGTATAGAGCAATCAAAGAAAGCAAAAACGCAAAAAACATACTCAAGCAATTCCTTTCTCAAGACGCAAAAATACAGATTCGGGTAAGAGGGCTCAGCATCATGACCAGCAAATACTCTGGGATAAAGGAGATCGCGCAGCCATTTCCCGAGGCGATGCTGGTGTATCGAAGGATCTTAGTGCTCAAGCATGAGAAGGGCCCTCCGAAATGCCTCGACAACTTGCACATCTGTGACTGATTAGAAAAGCCATGCCAAGATGTCACCTCTTGCCTCAATCTTACAATGCTTTCTGCGCTCTTCTAGGTCGTCTTCTTGTTTCATGACCAACGTGCTTTGCGTCCTCAGGCTAGAAATCGAAGGATCAGACAAGTTTCGCTCCCTGATTGCAAATGAGCATACCGCTGGTGGCTTCTTTTCTGTTCGTGGCCAGAGATTGTTTCCGCCCAGACTCCAAAGAATCGTGATAGAGAAGCGAATTCTTGGAGATGGGCATCTTCTTCTGCCTTGCATTCGGCCATCTTGTTGATGTACTCTGTCTCTAGTGCGTCCCAGTCAAATAGATCCATTTCTTCCTGCGGTTCGACGACGTCCTCTTCATCGTGATCGTGCTCGTCTGGTGAGGAATTGACTTGATCTTGGGGAGCAGTGTTCTCGGACTCCATGTTGTGAATGCTCAAGCGGAGCTTTGGTTCCTGAACATTTATCAAGGTGTTTGACAATTTGATGGGCAGGCAAGCACGGGCGACGCGAGCACGCGTGACGTGTGGAGGCGTGACTGCCATCCATGAACAACTCGAACATTTCCTCCTGACTTGTGGTTCGACTTCACATGCTCTACAAAGTAAGCACGATTTACGGTGTCTCATTTCTGTGTGAAATCGCAAAGTGTTGATATAGTAGCCGCCTGAGATCACAAGAGTCTTATCTGCAGTACTCCCGCGAGAACATAAGAAGTTTATATCGATGCACGAGCGGTAATTACACGACATCGGCCGAACGATGGAGTGTGCTGTATGCTCTGCCGTATTCCCCTCTCATGGACAGCCAACATGCATATCTTGTGCTCGATCACTGGTGTACCAGGCTCGACTGGACAGACTGGCAGATTTGCTCAATATCGCAAGCCTTAGCAAACAGGTCCACTCTGTCATCTCACCGCTCTCAGGCTTCTCGTCGTCATCTTCGCCTTCCAGTTCACAGGTGGTAGATATCACGGAGAGTGCAAAAAAGCATGCCCATGCCCAGATCTTACGAGAAAGCCAAGCTACTCAGTTGCGCTGCACCATCATCAATGAGCAGGTCAACCTTCTCAGACAGCAGATGGAACAAGCCCGGAAAGACAACATCTCACGCCAACTTGATATCAGGCAGCGACACGCCGAGATAAAACGCGAGCGGACCGAGATGACTAGCCGTGTCCCTCAGTTACTCGAACCACTTCATGCAACTATCCGCCGGAGCCAACGTAGACTTGACAAAGTGCAAGCACGCACCCTCGAGGGTAGGACCAAACTATGTCAAGAGACGGCAAGGTTGGCGGGACTGCAGCAGAAAAGACGGCGCATGCCAGATGGTAGCATTGTGCACGACTATGCTATTGGTGGCATTTCCATCCTCGATTTGCGCCAACTCAACTCTGTACAGCCTCAACTCATCAATGCTGCTCTGGCCAATATATGCCGTCTACTGATCACATGTTGTCATTATCTGTCGGTCCGCCTTCCGGCTGAAATCACTCCTCCTCACGCAAGTTATCCTCATCCCACTATCTTCTCCTTGCAATCTTCGTATCAAGGCTTCCAGCTTCCTTTTCCCGGCTCTTCATCGACTCCGGCATCCTCACGTACTTTGGATCAACGTCCCTTGCCTAAGCCGCGTCTTCTCCATTTGGATCGCCCGTTGGTTGCTCTCGCCAAGGAAGATCCTGCTAGGTACAACCTATATATCGAGGGCATCTCATTGCTGGCATGGAACGTCGCTTGGCTCTGTACCTCTCAAGGTCTCAATTTATCCAGTGCGTATCAAGCCGTTTGTCCCATGGGTCTCAATCTCTACACGTTATTCCGTGAACACACCACTAGAGGTCCAACTCCTCATCAAACCAGCGCGGATCACCCTACTCGCACGAACCAGCTCTTTGGTCAATTCTCTCATGCTAGCACTCGTCAGACTCCTGGTCCAATCGATGGAGTCGATGTCATGCGCAATTGGAGAGCTGCTTCTTTTACTCGTTTTCTTGACAAGATCAAGCAGATTCTCTTCCAAGACATGTCGGGCGCAGAATGGGAGATGATATCTGGAGACGACTTTGAACAAGAGGAAGCGGTGCTTGTGGGCGGTTCTAGAGGTTCACGTGCAGCCACTGCGATCGGCTCGTCTTCAATGAAGCGAGTCGTAGAATCTGAGGATGCTTTTGGAGACAATGGCAATAAAGGTTATCTGAAGCTCAAAAGCCGTACAGGAGAGAGCGATCGATCGTAATAAGGGACATAGACGATGGCGCAACGAGCCAAACTCGCTTAACCACATGACCAGATATCACAGAATAATTGTAGAAGATAGCAGCTCACGAGGACTCGAAAGGATTACAATGTCAGTATATCATTTGCTCAGTGATAAACGTCCACAGCAGACTGTGACAGAGTAGACTCAGCACATATGATGTCAGACTCTATTCGAGTGTGCGAAAATAACAACTGTTTTGAATTGTTGCAGCTATACCAAAACTTGGTTCGTTCCATCGTGTATCATCATCATGTCTTTCACATGAACTTGCTCATGAGGCCCATCAGGCCACCTCCACTGCTGCCACCAGCACCGCCACCCTGGCTCTTCATGTACATCTTGAGAGCCATCTGAGCGGCCGAGGATACGGCATCCTGCTTCGAAGCTTGTTGGTGGACGTTGCCTTGAGAGCTTTGCTGGTCTGGCTGAACATTAGCAATTTACCCTGTAGATCGTGATTGATGTACATACCAAAGAGCTTAGCAGCCTGTGACATGGCGAGACCGATGAAATCGTTCTGGCTCTTGCCTCCATTACCAGAAGAGCTACCTCCTTGGTTGAACATCTTGAGGGCTTGCATGGCGGCGGCTGAGCCCATGCTACCAGAGCTGGCTGGGTGAGGCTGACTGGCTCCGCCGTAGAACTGCTGGTGGTGTCTGACGGCCTCGTCCTCGTCAACGTCTCCCTGCTGTGCCTTGTGACCGGAAAGCATGCTAAGGGCAGAGCTGAACAGGTTCGAGTCTCCAGAGTCGCCAGCGTGCTGAGCTGCAACGTGAGCTGCAGACGAGTAGTCATCATCGCCGCCGGGAACACCACCATAAGAGGTGCCACTCGAGTGTCCGTGACGACCGTTGCCGCCGCCGTAGCCTCCTTCGTTGTTGCCACTGTTGTAGCGGTCGCCATCGTTGTAATCGTTGTTGGAGTTGAGTCTCTCGCCGGGACCGCCGTAGCCTTCCTGTCCTCTACCGTAGCCTCCAGGACCAGCAACCGAGCTAGGATGCACCGTTAGTTGTAAGTCCATCACTCGAGGCAGCATAGTGTACGAACCCGTAGCCGGACTGTCCGTGGTTTCTCAGCTCATCTCTGCGCTGGTCATAGCCAGAATCATCGTCGCGACGGGGCTGACCACCACCATAGCCGGAGTTGCCTTGACCACCGTAGCCGCCGTCCTGGCCGCCATATCCTTGACCACCGAAGTCGTCCTGGTTGTTTCCTTGACGGCGACCGCCGCCGCCATAGCCTCCTCTGTTGTTGCCGTCATATTCGTCGCGGCCACCATAGTTGCCCTCATTGCGGCCGCCGTAGTTGCCTTCGTTGCGGCCACCGTAGTTGTCGTCACCACCACCGTAGCGATCGTTTCCGTATGACATGATTGGAGTGCTGCGGGGTGGGGAGTTAGCTTGCTACTGATCACGCCCTTGAGCTCGTGTATTAGTACCTTGTGAGTATTGGTATTAATTTGTGTCTTGCTGCGAGGTTTGAGTGAAAGATTGAGTTTGTAGTGGCAGGAAGATGGAATCTTGAAGTGATTGGAACCTGCTAGCTCGCATGTTCTATGATGTCAATTAGCGGGGCTCTGACATGCATCATGCTAGCACTATGACCCTGTCTCTTACCACACTTGCTTCTCACTTTCGTCGTCGATGCCATACATTAATCGCATGGGTCAATTTTTGGCGGATCTCCAGTCAGTCGACAGACAGTCGTCTTCTAGAGGCAATTCCTTATGTTTTACGGAAGTTGTCGTCTTCTGGCCAGTATATTCGAGGATTCGTAAATATTGAAACTTCTAAATTACCAACACCACCCAAGCACCACTGACCATTGACTACATCGCCCATCTACATCGCACATATTCAGCAACACACATCAAACCAAGTAGTTTGTCACTCTTCTATCTTCAATTCCTCAACAACCGGACTTCAATCACACAAATTCTGCCCCAGACAAGATGGCAAGCGCATCGCCCAACCCTGTCGTATTCTTCGATATCACCCTCGGCGGCGAGCCCTTGGGACGAGTCAAGATGGAGCTGTTCTCCGACGTCGTGCCAAAGACTGCCGAGAACTTCCGTCAATACTGCACCGGCGAGACAAAGAACCACCTGGGACATCCTCAAGGCTACAAGGGATGCAAGTTCCACCGTGTGGTGAGTACCATCATCATCTTTCCAACGCGAGAATACGAGCTGACGACATGAAAAGATTCCCAACTTCATGCTTCAGGGAGGTGACTTCCTCAATGGCGATGGCACTGGCTCGGCTTCCATCTACGGTACAAAGGCCTTTGCTGACGAAAACTTCAACCTGAGACACGATGTCGCTGGCTTGCTCTCCATGGCAGTAAGTCTTTTATATTGCAATAGCCGTGTCTTCACACACATGACTAACGTGGTGCGCCAATAGAACTCTGGCCCAAACACAAATGGCTGCCAATTCTTCATCACGACTGTGCCGCTACCTCATCTCAATGGCAAGCACGTCGTCTTTGGAAAGGTTGTCGATGGCATGGACGTCGTGCGAAAGATCGAGAACGTCAGGACCAATGTGACAGACAAGCCCATCCAGGACGTCGCTATCGCCCAGTGTGGAGAGATGTGAGCCAGGGGCTGGCATCAACGAAAAGCACAATGATCACATGTTGTCAGGAGCTGAAGACTATGGTGAGATCAAAGACACAAGTAGCTTTGATATTGCAACCATAAAATCTGGAAAGATAGAGAAAATGAGAAAAGACAAAAACGCTCTCCCTCCAAAGACCTAGCCCGGGCGCCTGAAAACCTCCATGAGTCCCGACCGACCATCGCCATGGCCTTGCGCTGACCCAAAATATCGTTCGATGAAACACCAATCCGTAAACCTGAACCGTTGCTGTTGTACCGGAGAGCCAAGATATGTCCTGCTGCCGGAAAGACCGGACCCAATAGGGTGTTGCGCATCTGCCAGAGACTATCTCGAAGTTCCAGCTTCAAGATCGCCTGGCGTTGTGGTTGTGGTGTCGCCCTGCACCGCGTGGTTTCCACGTCGGAGAGGGTTGGAAATACGAGGTAGTCTGCTGAGCCAACCACCTTGGGTCCCTTGTCGGTCGTCTGTGTTGGGACCGACATGTGGGAAGCCATGCTGGTCGGTATGTGATTCAGCAACCAAAAATCTTGGACCACCTAGCATCATGCGCCGCCTGCCGGCGTTACCTGACCTACGAGCACCCATCCAGACAGCAGCAGGACTTGCAGGCAAACGCATACCGCGCTCTCTGCGGCCAGTGTCATCAGCATCGTCTGCAGCACGAGGCTTTGCGACATAGTAGTCAGCCTTGCACAATGGGCAGCAAGCGCGACGACAAGTGAGCCAAGGGTCGAGACAGGCAGCATGGAAAGCGTGGCCACAGGTCAGGCCACGAACATCGTCATCATCTTCGAGGTTATCGATACAAATGGCGCATGTGTCTCCAGGTGGCGCAACCATCTCGGGCGGCGCAGCAGTACGAATTGGGTCGTC
>Ga0058702_10000505_pt1 | contig 16178 bp, 17 predicted proteins | sample AgamicOrSfe_FD_83781 | JGI IMG/M metagenome (GOLD analysis project Ga0058702, IMG submission 83781) | Agave microbial communities from Guanajuato, Mexico - Or.Sf.e | ecosystem: Host-associated > Plants > Phyllosphere > Phylloplane/Leaf | place: Guanajuato, Mexico | collected 2012-05-30 | reverse complement strand
GTTCTGTGCCTAGAGCACAGGTAGCAGCTGCGGACGCCATGATGGTGATGAAGACATGCTCTTTCTGTGTGAAGTCGTGTGGGTTGAGGAAGCGGCCAACTGGCCCCCATCGTGGAATGAAAGTCGTGGCTTCTCCGAAGATGAAAGCGATGATTTCGAGAAAGACGACGTTGACGTTGACAGTCTGGGGCTTGAAACTGGAGTCGATATTAGATACAGATCCTGTGAAGTGTCCGGAGTTGTGTTACACATACTAGAAAATCTCTGCGATGACCTAAGATGTGAAAATCAGCACACTCGAATCGAACAGTATACCGCAACAGAACTTACAGCGCCAAAGGCCGCGAGACCTAAACCAATGACAAAAGCTCGGAATGTGAAAGGACTCTGAGTTGGGTCGTCGGTAATGTCCAGCGCGAGTGTCACAAGCTGCAGCGAAGTATCCAGCGAGATATCACTTGTAATCTCTCCCACTGCGTAGTCGACGGTGCCATCTTCACGAACAGCATTCTGAATCTCAACAACACTGCCATGCCTGTACTGCTCCGAGGGTTGCTTGGAGTCAGATGAAAACTCGTCGCCAGGTTTTGTGGGATCAGAAGGTACACGTTGTGCCTCGAGATTATGCATGTTCTTCAGGTCCATGCCTGTGCTGGAGCCGTATTCCGCCATCTTGGCCCGTTAGTATGAAGTATACCAAAGGACAAGCCTTGGAGGGTTGAGTGAATCAAGATGCAATGTGGCACCCAAGGCGGGCCGTCGAGTATATAAGTACTCGTGATAAGCATTTTCGCCCGGGGTTAGCACATTGCCTAAACGCTTCTTCTGAGCTGCACAATCTCTGTGGTCACATACTTGAGCTTCGATTGCAAGCTGGAGGATTTTGAAAGCTAGGCTCGCACAGGCAGGTCGACGGTCAAGAGACTTATCTTGCAGGGATCATGGAGCCATTGATAGGCTGAGTTGGGAAAGGGTGCCCATGTGACAGGTTGGCTGCACGACCCTAGTGAGGGGCTAGAGGAGAGAGCAAGCAATACATCCGCTTGGAAAGCTTGTGCTGCCCAGCTTTGCAGGAGGAAGATAGCCCGACAGATACCAAGCAACATGATTGCCATGATTGCGAAAGATAGCGGAACGATTGCGAATTGCTGGCGTGCTATGTCCCGTCTCTGGCACGCTGTCGCAACATGTGTTATACCTGCGTACTGAGGTCTTTCTGCTAGCCTTTCCTTGGCGTAGCGCATACGCGCGTGTCGACGGGCGAAGTCGAGGCCGAGGTCGAGTTGCTGGTCGAGGGCGCAGATAACGAATGCCTCCGGCTTCTAGCTCAAAGAAGGCACGGCACGCATCAGTGAGGACGGCAGGGCAGATAAGAAGCTCTTTCTTGTCACGTGATCCAGCACTGCCCGCCACTCTCTTCGTTGCCGTGCGATGTCCTGAGTAAAAGCTGGACAGCTTGCTCTCTCTGCAACAAGTTGTTGAGATATCGTGTTTTCGCGTTGTCTCCAGGGGACCCGAGCACTGTCTTGAGTCCTGGGGAAAAAGTCGAGGAAATACCGTAGTGGTGACTTTCAGCCTGTCTTCCGATCCATGCTCATCATGGGAAACCAGCGTAGTCGACGGTCACTCTACCTTCGGCATCGGAGACAGTTCGATTGGTGTGCAGCTATGTTCTAGCATACATCTGAGCTGAGGTTGATGTGTGGTATTGCTATGTTTTATATACAAGCAGCAAGGCTACAAGATGAGTCAACGCTCGGAATAACCTGGCGAAAGTCCCGCAGCTCCCTCGGAATGTTCGGACTGAGAGATTTCGAGTAACGACATGTTCAGTGCTGTAAAGTTCATGTCTCTGGTGTTCAGCTCGGGCTGGGACTGGGCAGCAGCACACTCTCAGTTAGTAAGCGACGAAAGTCTTTTCGGTAGCACTATTGTACTTGCGTAGACTTCTGGGGCTGGCTTTGCCCCTTGATATCGACAGAGTGGCGGCGAGGGTACATCATACGTCGGCGCATACTCTCAGTTCAGCTTCATGCTCGGGCTTGGTCTACCCTCTGTGAAAATGAGGTGAACCAACACTTGGCGTGAGCTGGTGGAGAACTGCACGAACTCGCACTCGAAATACTCGCGAAGCCAGCTTCAGGCTCCAACACCATGATCTGCTTATGATGGATCCTGCAAGGCAGCGATCTGTCAGAGTGACTGCATTAGTATGGGGTTCCGTTAGGTAAGTATGTCAGCTTGTTCTGAAGCGATTTTAGAGTATTTCCATTGCCTACAGAATTATCCTTCGCCAGTATATACAATACCCAATCTCCCCAATCTCCATGCCTAGAACTATGATACAAGAATTCAATCCCGAACAACATTCCAGCTTTTCTTCCTAGTTCAACCATATCTTTTTTCCTCTTGCGAGACGTCGCCGCACCTGAGGTGGAATCGGGTCCTTCTTGTCGAAAGCAAGCTCCGCTCTTTCCGCACTCGGCCAGGAAGTGATATCGTAGTGATTCCCACCAATGTCGCCCTTTGGGTTCTTTCCATAGCGCTTCTTGAAAGCCGCGAATCCGGTACGGTATCTCCAATGCGAGCTATTGGCTTGCTGCAGCTTTTTCTGAGGCCAGACGGTTGATTCAGCGTTTGCGAATCGCGAAGTATATTCGGCAGCATATATGAACGGCACGGCTTCGACGTCGTTGACGATGCTGTATTGGTGGATGTAGGTGAAGACATGCTCGGGCCATGGGTAAGCTTTCTTGTCCTCGTCCTCTTCCTCAACGTCAGTTTCTGCATCGGAGCCATCGAGGCCCGAGTGTTCAAAAACTTCCCAGGACTTCACGAATTCCAGTACGAGTGACATGACGAGTGGGATATCCTTAGAACTTCTGATTGTTCCGCTTCAGCTCTTTGCCTTTCACCATCATGGACAGCGCGTTCAGAATAGTGACTCCAATCATAAAAGCTGTAGCTGCAGCGCGCTCACCATCATCCTGCATATACCATGGTTCAACGTCGCAGCAAGCGAGGAAGTAAGTCAATGCAGTCACGGCGACCCCGTGGCATGCTCGAGGGTCTTGGCCTTGCTGTAGTGTAGAAGTTGATTCTCAATCACCTCCTGGATGCCGTAGCCTGCAAAGTCATTGTAAACGTCTGTATTTAAGGTCAGCGTTGTAGAATCTGTTTATGGCCCACCACCATGCTACATACACATATGAAAGTTGTCCGGCTGCCTCACGTCCGGCGACCGCTCCATCTCACGGCACTGCTCCCAAGCCCCCCACTGCATGATCCAAGGCCATTCTGAATGCTCCGCTGCAGATTTCTGGAAGAAGTCACCGACGTCGAGAGATGCCTCCGGCTTGAGCGTGTCATCTGCGGGACGAGGAATGCAGACGTAAGCATCATCGCTTGGTTTCGGACTATCGTTTTCGTCCGCTTCCGATTCTGAAGAGCTTCCAGGAGAGTGGTCTTCGTCTTTATGCACTGTCATCCAGCTGCCCCTGTTGCCACCTCGGTCTGTGTTGTGCTTCGTCGGCTGTCCATACCATGAGTCATGGTCTGAAGTATGATTCGAAGCACCACCATCTGCAACATCGTCGTCTAGGTCCAGAGGATTCTCAGCCGTGGCACCGGACCTCCGCATCTGGGCGCTCAAACACAACTTCGCCATCGACCATCCTCACCTCCACCCGCCAAGTTGAGCCTCGCTTAGACCTCTTAGTTCAGAAGGTAGATCGTCAGCCTGCATGCTGCCTTGATCGAGTCTATTGTTCGATACCGGACAACGATCGTTGTAAGGCCACAATTGTTCGTTCCGGACTGCTTTACTCGCGATCCTCTAAGTAAACGAGTCCGAGGCCATGATGTTATCACAGCCACGCAACTTCCGTACTGAGACCGACTCTGGCGTACCCTCTCCTAGACTCAAAAACTAGCCCTTCTTCGCCGCGGCTCTGGCTTGTCAGAGTCTAGTATTCGAATGATAACATCTTGTGGAATTCTGCCGACGCCGTATTGCTCTTGTAGGTTTCGCCAGGCCAAGACTACAGCCCTCTCGCTAGGCTGGACCGTTGCTTGCTGCTCTATCGTTTTAGCTATCGTGCCTCTTGGCTGAGAAGCCTGAAGAGGCTGAAGAGGCTGAAGGGTCTGGCAAGGCTGGTGAGGCTGAGGATACAGCGCATGCCAAGCAGACTGAGCAGGTTGTATAACCTCAACAGACTCGTCAGATTGTGCGCAGTTGTCAGGCTGAGTACATTGACTAAGGCGAGAAAGTTGACCGGGTTGACCGCGTCAAGCACGCCGAACATGCCGAGTAGGAAAGAGTTTGTGAGCAGACTGTACAGCCATTGATGAGGAGACACTGTCCGACATTCCAGCAGCATCTATTCTCAATGTAGGACGCTTTACACAGGCCATAAGTGCAGCTTCGGGAAGCCTACCTTCTGGAGACTCAACCCTGCGTGCAGCTTCTATTCGTTCGTCCAGTTCCCGATTGTCTAGCATCATCCCCTTTACCTGATTCAACTCTCTACTTTTATGCTTATGCTCCTCCTCAAGTTCATGTATCTTTACCATGCATGGCGAAGCCTGAAAAAGGAAGGATTTGACCAAAACGGCATGTTTCTCTTTCGTGATTGGTGTATACTCTACGTCTCACACGTCCCGCCACAGATTATTGGTATGCGAGTCCAAGACAGCTTTCCAGTTCTTCTGCGACTTCAAGTTCTGGGTAATCTTTCCGTTGAGCTTGGCAACCTGGAGTGAGTATTGATGATTTAGAGCAGCTCTATCGTTCCTGCCTTGTTCGTAGAGGCGACGCTCTTCCAAATTTTCCGATTCTTGAGATTCTTTCGTGGCAATTGTGGCAATATTCCTCGAGAAGTCATCAGCCATGGGTCGTGGAATTTCTTGTTTTGCTTACCGCTTTTCGACTCGGCAACAATACACCTCTTGCCACTTGACAGCTATGGTTACTAAACCCTCCAAGTGCTGAATCTAAAACCTCCAAGTGCTGAATGATGTCAGATACAGGTGTAAAGCTTGCGCATTCTTCCGATGGATTTTCCAGTTTCGAACGTTCTTGCATCACGAACGTCTGCAGCACAACAAGCACAATCCTTCTAGTGAACTCTGTGTTGAAGTATAGCGATCGACCAGTCCGTCCCAATGTCTCTTCCGCGATCTGGGAGACTGTTGTTTTTTCATCCTTTGCAAGATCTTCTAGCCGGACCACGATCGCGAGGTATATTCCGATAGCGTGCTCAATCTTCTCTACGATTGATAAGGCATCCTCGCGTGTTATGCAGTCATCAGACGATTTGACACAGGAAGGGAAATCAGGAGACTCCATACAATGGGTCTTGAAACGGAGTATTGTCAAGTGGCAATGTCTTGTGGTGGAACATTGGTGTGGAGAGCAACATAGCTTAATATCAAATGTCACACAAGCAAAACAGGATTCTGTCAACATACCTTTGTACTACACAGCATAAACACTAAACGCCAGTCTGTTGTGTCTGGACTAGCATTATAGGACGTCTCGTCGAGACACGAACGACGCCGCCCTAATATCAACAATGTCATTTCTTGCTGAATTCGGGACACAGACTGCCTCCATAGTTATATCAGTATTCAAAGGCTAAAGCGACTATCTAGGAGATACTGGAAATACTGAGTCATACAAAGAAAAGCAGGTTCCACGTTTATGATTGTGACATACCGTGCGCACAAATGCCAGCCGCTACCGAAGTATACAACCCTGAACGTATGCTCATAGAGTACTCCCCGCGACTATAATATAGATGATATCATCGAGCGCTTACACTAAATAATAGGTAATACTAAACATCTTCTCTGTTAGCCGTGCTCACACCGTGGTACACTTTGAATATCCCTCCGAAACTCTTAGTAAGCTAAAGTTGTATATACCTTACAAAACGCCTAAGAGTAAATCAACACACATATTTCATGTTGAGCAACTGCAGAAAATTAATCTGTCTTGTCATAAGCATACGTGCGAGCTCGACGTGCCCTTCTCGAACAGCGTACAATACCGCAAGCTCGCCACCAATGTCGACCTTATCATCGGTCGCACTACGCGGTATTATCACTTCGACCGTATGGTAGCTGCCAACATTGGCAGTCCAGTGCAATGGTGTCCTGTTATTTTGATTGACAGCTCCCACGTCAGCACCATAGGGTGTCCACAACACTCGAATGATATATGGAATTCGACAAAAGCAAGGGCTCATTGAAAATTGACAAGGTAGGTAAGGCCCTGCGCATTACGTGCCAGTAGAAGTTGACTGCCTTCAGGTGCGGTAAGGCTATGGCTTAGGTAGATGGCATTGCAGCTTTTCATCGCCTCCTACATATTCTCATCAGGAGTCTTGCCCGTAAAATCGAGAGCAGCCAAGGTACTCATCGAATTTAAACAACGAGATTCGTTGTTCATGGGCGGGCTCTGTCGAATCCCGGTCGTCGATACGCTATCAGGAACTTCTGCAGATGAATGAGTTGATAGAGTGGCTGACAATCAGGAAGACATGTCTACTTGAGGGGAAAACAATGAAGAAGCGTATAATCTGCGGGAGATCGGTGATCTTGACGCCTACTTGATGGTTACGTTGGCGCGGGATGCTGGCGGGATCTTACGGAGCTCGCCTCACATTCCGGACGGAGGAGATAGGATATGATATGGTAGTCGATTTCCAACTTGATGCTTCGATTCTCATGAAGTGTTCTCACAAAGTTCCAGAAAGCGCATGGAGTTCAGAAAGCGCATGGAGACGTAGGAGAGTACTGTGGCAGAGTCGTACCGGGCAAGGGAAAACGTGATGACGCAGGAGAGTACTGTAGCGAGGTCATCCCGAGACAGCCCGTGCGGTTCACCTTCACTAACGCTCCAGTCCATATATATTTCTTGACAAGGCGCTTCGAATGTAGTGGATGCCATGCAAAATCAGTCTGTATTCACAGCCGAGTCCTTTCTTCTTTTCTTTCCGAGCTTCCCGACCCTATTGCCCTTCAAGAAATTTTCATGCAGCAGTAATCCCAGCGAATTTTTATCCAGCCGAACGCCAACTCGCGCGCCAGGCTTTGTGCCGTCTTGGCCCCTGCTATCACGTTGGTGTATATCCACTCCTGCTTCTGCGATAGCCCTGGCCACGTCGATGTGTCGTCCGTACAGAGCCTCATGAATAGCCAGTCGGCAGACTTTGTCTTGCAGAGTGTCTTTCGCGCCTTTTCTGAGCAGGAAGCTGGTGATGTCCAAGTTCCCGAGCATTGCAGCATAGTATAATGGTGACCTGCTGTGCAAATCCGTCGCTTGTACGTCTGCGCCTGGCCGACCAGGAAGACTACAAACACTCCCAGCAATGGTTCGTTCTGAATGAGCATTGGTTCGTGGAAGATGGCTAAAAGTGGCGTGCATTATGCCTTGTCTCGTAGCTCTAGGTCCAGCTCTTCCGGTAGCATGGCTTCGCAAAGCTGGACGTGGTCGCCATTCTGTATTGCTGTCCAGAGCTGCTGATATGCGGCAGCGTATGATTCAGGTGAGCCTTCGAGAGGCAGTAACAGATCCATCATGGCTGTGATGCACCGAGTCTGCCATGAACGCCGTTGTTCTGCATTTGGAGCGAGTCATGGGGTCAGCGGATGAAGTACATATATAGGTGGCTGGGTCACACAGCAGGTTGTCCTTGATTGACCCGCAAGCTGTGACACCTGACGCAATAGATTCCTGAAATCGCCCCGCTTCGAATTGCGGTGTGCGCGTCGTAAGCATGGGTATAGTTGTAGATAATGGCATCTCACGCTGCATATTATCTCGTCATGGCATGGCATGGTCCGGTTCTGCTTTGGTCAATGAATCTCGATTGTCATGCCCAGCCACTTCAAGGAAGCTCAAGATCTCAGAAGCCACTATCGTCATACTGGCCTCCTCATCATCCAGGCCCAGGACATCTTTTTGCCAGGTGATCGTTAGCGTCAGTCCACCAGCAGTCGTCGATACGAAGTTGAAGTTGATTGCGCAGCCAATGGCATTCGCAGGCTGCGAAAACAGCATCCGCTCAATCTGCCATCGTGAGGCCTTCTCGTCTACGCTGACGTCTGGCACGGTGCTCACGTTGCCGAGATTTGATATCTCATAGGACTCATTCCTCGCCTTGCCAAGCTTATCGAGCAGGTAGGGTCTGAAGTTGCGCAGGTAGCGTAGCAGACCGATAGGCTGATCCGCGAGCGTACTGGCTTTCTCTGAGAGAAGATTGCTGGTGTGGCGAGCTGCGATCCAGGTGTCTTCGGAGATGGTATGCTTGGTTCTGGTATCAGGTCGTGCGCTGAGTACTTCGTAAGCTCCAGAAACGCAGTTCATCATGTCTCCATCGCCACAATCTGCAACGAGATTGCGCAAGTTCAACGGCGTGGCGGCAACGAAGGTGGCCCGTGGGTTTCGTGGACACGCCTCCTGACTCAATGCATACACTATAGCTTGATGAAGGAGGCCGGTAAGCTTGGCTTGGCGCAACCTGCAGGATTTCAGCACCGATGTCATTGTCCGGGCATCAACTTGCAGCAGCACGACTCCAGTACGGCAGTTGTCTGGGTCATACAAGCACGGCAAACCAATCCATGCTCGTGAGTCTCCGGACAAACCAGTCTGAAGTCCGAGAAAGGTGCTCAATGTCGCTGGGAGGTACGTGCCCAGCAGTGGTCCAAGCAAGAAGCGCCATGAGATTGGGAGATCTGTCAAGTCTTCAAGACATGGCAAGAGCGGAGGCAGGAATTCTGTGTAAAAAAGCATACTGACTGCTTGTATTGATGCTGATGCTGAGTCTTGTGCAGCAAGCTCGAGGCCACGCAGGAGACTCCTGTGAAACGCCAAGCCGGATTTGCCGTCACCGTGTGAATGTGAATACGCGAAAGCAGCCCAGAAGCGTGAAGTACCCTCTAAATCAGCTTCTAGCGGCATGACCACGAGCTTCCAAGCTGGCACTCCATCCACATAATGGCATGGAGTGTTGTGTATGCGTGTCAATGCGTCCAGGATTGTATGTGCCTCCTTTCGGGACTTCTCGACCAGAGGCCCAAGTTCAAGATGATTACAGAGATCCAAGGTCTTAGGCCTTACGAACAATGGTACTTCTGTGGCGGCATCTTGGATGGCAGCACTTAGAATAGGCTGCTGAGTGATACAGTAGCGCAAGGCAGAGGTGATCGTATCATCGCTAGTCTCATCGCGGATGTTGCCACATCGATAGATGGCGCCTACACAGAGATTGCCGTAGAGGCCGAGAGCATGTCTGATGATGCAACGACGCTCTGATCTGCCTATATGATGGATGTCAAAAGGTTGCGTGGCCTTGGACTATAGCACGAATGTGCGAGCTTATCAGCAGGACGAAGGACTTTGCAGGAAGGTTGTGCTAAGATAGGATCTACCACATCCGAAGCACTCATATCGCACAGTGATTACTGTGACACACACTGAGATGAAGTTGTGGTGAGGCTTGACGCGCACTTCAGCGATTGATGACAAATTGTCCACGCCACCCCCTGACCACGATTGGTCTAGTCAGTATTGCGTGCCACCACAACCTCAGCAGCAACAACATAACACGTACATGCCCATTTTCGGCAGGTTCCGACTCGGTGTAGGCAAAGAATCTACCGGCGCTCTTGGGTGCCGTAGCAGAGAACCTGAATAGCTTCGGCACCTCCAGCATTTGCGCAGAGAGCACCATTACTACCCCCCAATCGTGGGGCAGACTTTCCCATGCAATGGGTGTGTAACATTCGAGGCTACGGTACTTGGACTTCGGAGCGGCTCCCCCATTGCTCTGAGTAACTTCTAGTCAGTGCCGTATTCAGCATCTACTAACGCGCGAGGACCACATACTCGAAATTTTCCGCGCGGATTGAAATGAGCGCGTTGTCCGTCAGCGCTTCATGCCCGTTTTGTAGTCGGAAGGTGGTCCGCGCGTCATCAGATGGCTTGTCTTTCAGCGCAGAGGTCGACGTTTCGTTGGCCGCAGGAGATATAGTGATCGGTGCCTTCTCACTTGTTCATTGGCTTTCGAAGTCTTCCGCGTTTTTTTGCAATGCACGTTTCGGGTTGGCATTCAAGACATGAATTGTCCACATCGCAAGCACCAACATGAGGAATACAAGTGCAGAGATGCAGACCAGGACGTCTCAAGCTATCTGAAGTGTTGGCATAATGGTATGTCAACGTTTGAAGTGTGGAATCTTATATTGATTAGCTCTTTTTAGTGCTGGACAGCATCTACCACTTGCTTCAGGTTGAGTCATACGATGACAATGCCTTGTCCCAGTTGACAAGTGATCCTCTGAACAATTTTCCTGCGCATCCCCAATGAATGACCAACGCCACCTTTTCCTCCTGGACGCTCACAGCAATTATATCAAGCTGGTCACTGACCAGAGAAGTTGACCTCACAGCTAGACCTCCGGCTCTCCAAATGACCTCCTTTCGTTTCGGCATAACAGTCTCTTCGACAACCTCCGAGCAAAATGCCGATGCAATTAATTACTAAGCTGACTTTTGCAGATGAACCCATGCATTTGGCAAAATGTCTGTTTCCCTTGGCGCGACCAGAACTGGACGACTAAGTTTCGCGTTGGTGACAGTGCCCATTTCAGTTTTCTCCTTTCCTGGCGACAATCGCATGCGCACGAGCGTATGCCCATCAACTTCGGCATCTTCAAAGCGCACCAAATGTAGCAGCATGATGCCACCCTTCGGAACCGCTGTCGCACGGTAGAAGACGCCTGGTGAAGATGATGGCTTAGTCGTCGGCACTATGAAAGAAAGGTCCCAGTCATCAGGCGAGGTAGGGTCGAGAGTGACCCTGGTAGTGCGTGTCTCGCTCCACGGGATCACCTGGGAGTGTTTGGATTGTATGATATAATTGGCTTCCTGGCTGTCATCTTCTTGGTTGGCAGTAGTCGGCGACCCCAATTCGAGCTTTTTGTCAAGTGCAGGACTTGTACCGACCGGTGACTTCTTAGTTGTCTGCTCGCCTTCGACATCTTGTGACTTCAAGCGGTAGTAAGACAAACGGCAACTCTGCGAGTAGATCACCCACAACATTCCCAGCATCACGACGCCGATGATAATGGCGACACAGATAAGCCCGGTCTGGTCTACCTGTAGGATCGGCATGATTGCGTTTGGTGGCCAAGCTATCGACTTGGACACTAAAGATGGGTTAGTGTGAGTAATGAATAAGCTAGATGAGGGCATTCTTACCGATTGTACAAATAAAATGATCCTGTGACCGTCGACAGGATGCCTTGTTTGCAATTTCAACGAAAAGAGGAGGGCAGAGATAGAAAAGAAGTGCCCAATTATAGGTGAATTTCATGCCTGAGGAAGATCGACAAAGTGCAAGGTATGTCAACATTTCGGAAAAAGCTTATGTCTGTCTACTGGCTTTGGAAATTGAACAGAGCCCACTTTCTGGGTGTTTTCTGCTGTTCAGTACGAGTTTGGCAGATGTCTTTTATAGACAGAATCTGTTGAGAAGTATGATCGGCGACCTGCTACAACATCGTTATATTGGGAGATCGTTCCTGGAAATGCTGCTGGACCTTAGCTGGTCCTGTGTATCCTAGAAGTGTCAGTATGATATAACTGATATACCACATCTTGCCGCACAGCTAGATTCTCTCGACGAGCACAAACAGGCCATTCATATCGAGGCCGTTAGGGAAATATATACTTTGTCTATGTGATTCTAGTATGCGTCTGCGATGTCAAGTCTGTACTTCAACATGTGAGTTTACAGCTCATCCCTCCCATGCTGCTGGCCCCTCTCTCCCGCAGCACGCTCAGCAGCCAACTTCTCCTGCTCCGTTCTCTCCACACCCTGTACCTCAGACTCCTGCACACTTCCCGCCTGGAGCTCCGGGACCACCTCGTCACTACCACCCTCCCTCTCTCTGATCGTCTTCGCAAATGCCGCAATTTCATCATCATATACTGTCCATTCCGGAATTTGCCGCCTTGCTCTATCCAACTTGGGCTCTTTTGTTTCCGGGTTGTTGCACAGGTCGATTGTCCTGGCTTGTTTCAGACTATCGTCACTGCACCACGTCTCGCACCATAGCCACTCTTGCGGTAGACTGTGAATGGGTAGGGCGTGTTGCATGTGATTTGGCAAGTCCTGGTCCAGATTGCTGAGACTTGCAGGATCCGCGCTGAGTTGATGGTATTGCTGGCGCAGTCTGTCTCCTGCAGCGATCTGGCGGAAGCGCTTCAAATCAACGACGTACAGCGCTGAGATGTGGTAGGGCGACCCGTGCAAGAATTGTTTCCAGTATCCTTGCTTCCAGAAGCGGTAGCCTTCCATTTCCGTGCGAGAGTCACACATCGGCGTGAAGCCGTATGGGGCACCTTCAAGGTCGTGCGTCACGAGCTCATACATGTCGGTGCGTACGATTTGGTCTGCGTCGACGAAGATGACATTGTCGAGGTCGAGCGGGAAGAGCACGTCGAGGAAGAGGATCTTGTAACCCCAGATAACGCGTTGCTTCTCCTTTTGTGCTCGAAGCCAGTGCGGCCATGCGTAGGTGACCATTTCGTAGCGGAAGTTGTAGTGAGCTGCCAGATGTGGCAGGAACTGCTTGAAGGATGGCGATAGAAACTGTTCGATGAACCAGAATTTGACAGTATGGTTCGTGTGGCGCATGACAGAGAGCATCATGAGGTTGAGCATACGTTCGTAGAGGTGGCCGGACGCAACTGAGAAGATATTGATGTCGGCGTGTTTCTCGTGGCTCCGTACCGTTGCGACGCCGTCGGATCCTGCTTTACCAAGAAGCTTCTGCCCGTGGTTTAGTCCTGAGATGATGTATTTGCCAACGAGGGTATTTGCTAGACCAACCTTGGACAGAAGATCATCGACGTAGTCGGCGCCCTTCGAAACAATGTCGTTCGCTGAAAGTGAGGACGGCTCTAGTACGTCTTCCAATCGCTTACCCTCCTTTCTCGAAAGTCGTGGAAATACCGTCGTGCCTTGGAAACTCAGAAGTGCAATGTCAGTCGAATTTTCGGCGCTTTGTCCAATAATGCCAGCACTGTCGAGACTGAAGATCTCCGAGCTGCGACCTCGTTGAAGAGCCAGGTCATAGACTCCGGGATTGACCTTGAATTGGAAGTATCCAAGATTGGCCATGATGATTGTGCCCTCAAAGGTAGGGTTGTTCTCCGTACTTAGAGCAAGCTGCACACCACGGGGTGCATTACCATTGGTCACATCCCTCGAGTGTCCTTCGATCAGGATGTGCTCGAGCTCGTATGTTGCAGTTACGCTCGACGCTCCTTTCAGTGAGCTGAGCTTGATATTGTCCATATCATGGACAGATACCTTGGGTGCGACAAGCCATGAAGGTGGAGTATGCATTGTGACTGTCATCAACGCATCCTGTGGTACGCCGGTGAATTGTGCACTTTGTCCCTGCAACATGCCCGCATTGTCGAACAGCGGCACTGAGCGCAGAACTTGTCTGTAGAACCTTTTGATGGGAAGCTCGCTGAGTTTCTCCTGTGGGTTGAGATAGATACGAAGATGAAGGCCTTCAAGTTCAGACAACACTTTCAGAATGGGAATCCACTGCTGTGCGGTCTCTGAACTTGGATCAATGAGCGCGACGACCTGCACTGAGGCAGATGGCTCATCTCCGCTCTTGATACATGTATGCTCATCTTGTAGGCGCGGGACAATGTTCATTCTTGGTCCTGGAGTGGTCTCGTAGATACCTTCCGGGACCTCATCCGTACTCGATAAAGCAACCAGTGATGTCAGTCTTGCTAGATGTGCTGATGACTTGACCTTGTCTCCAAGCTCCAGTGCCTTGAGTGTATTGACGACGGGGGTGATTCGCTTTTGTCGTTCATACGCCAACAGATCGGCAAAGTCGCTCACAGTAAATTCAGACTCGTGTGGAACAATGACAACTCTGCCGTTGAGCAAGAGAACTCGATCATTGAAAGTTGAGCCAAGGGACAACGCGAGTAGACTGAGAGTCTTCCCAGACGTGGTAGCACTGGAATCCTGGAGACCTTCAATCACCTTGGCGATCTTGCTCTTGACTTCAGCCTCCATACCCGGTCTGTCTTCACTCAATATCGTCCTAGCCATGTTCAGACCGTCCTCAGTAATACCGCCATCTCCAAACAAATGTCTGACCATTATATCTACCTCAGGATATGCCAATGAGAACTCGTGAGAGTCCACCAGCAACGCTGCGCCTTCCTTGCTGTTGAGGTTGGCAATTACAGCGAAGCTGGCTTTCTCACCTGGGTTGACACCAGGCTTCTCAATATCCAGCTGGAGACCACTCATCTCCACGGGGAAGTCCTTGAAAAGCTTGCCAACATCAAACACCTTGATAGTAGTCTCGTCATCAGGCACGACCAGGGAGTTTCTCTTGAAGCTTGCCGTTTTCAAGAAGAATGATGGTAGCCAGTCATCATCGGTGAGACTTCGTTCATATACCGCCATCTGCACTGCCCGCAAGTCCGTGCTGATGCGATTGCTCATGCCTTGCATCCAGTCGTCAGTACTGGGTATTGGTGCTCCGTTTGCAAAGTATGGTGCATTCGGCTTGTCGGCACCGAGTCTTGCCAGATAGCTCTTAGCGTTGTTGACCCGAGTCTTGTAGTCTGCAGACGCAAGTATTTCAGCAAGAGTGATCTCTTCTTTGTCCAGTCGAAGCTTGCGATTGGCAATCGCGGGTTGGAACACTTCGTCGCTGGGACTACCGATCCTACGTCCAGATGTGAGTCCCTCGAGATAAGCAATGACCGCTGACAGGCCGTAGGTGTTGCTCAGGTAATACACGACCTTGGTATGTTCGACCGCAAGTGGCGTCAAAGCGATAGGTACGATACCGAAACGTGCTGCAATTTGTCGCTTGATAAGATTTTGCAATGTGTCCACGACCGTAACAAGATCATCACGCTTGGTGATGTCCAGTGGAAGAACAATGTTCTGTAGGTCTTTTGCAACCGATGGTAACTGGCCAGGATACATTCTCTGGAGAAGTCCTTGCACGCTAGGAGACCACTGCGCATATCGTTTGTCCTTCTCCAGGTCGTTCAGCCAGATAATCACATTACCACCTTCCGTGGCATCTCGCCAGTCGTATCGTTGCACCTCTGCCTCCATTTGTGATTGTGTGATAGCCTCGTGCGAGAGTATGGCGATGCCCTCGGAGGCAGAGAAGCCAAGGTCTTCAATGCCGTTGATGAGATGTCGTTCTTTCCTAAGATGCTCAAGCAACGAGAAGGCATTGACATCGCGTGCATTGATCTGTACACCATTGATCCAAATGACGCTCATACCAGCTGGGATCATCTTGGTGTTGAGTGCCTGCTCAGTGACAAACTCCGTGGTGGCCTCATGTGCAGCCAGTGCAGCAGCATATCTTGGAAAGTCCTGCGATACCTTCACCAAAGTATCGAGTGGGTTTTCACTTGCCATAATGTAGCTAGCAGCCGCAACACTCAATCTGGAAAGCTCGCTCGATGTGAGCGGCTTCAGCTTGTGGTCGTTATCATCACTTCCCTCGAGGCTGATATCCTCAGCTTTGGCCTTGTCCGTGCCGTCGTCTTGACGGTCATCAATGACTATGTAGTCTGTCCTCTTCAGGGCCAGCTCGACACCATAGCCATTGACCACCAGCGGGGTTCGTGCAGTATTATGTGGAGGCTTCCATCGCACACGAAAAGGCGTATTGCTTCCACTATGTAACTGCTGCCATTGTTGGTATAGTGACGCAAAATCGGTCGCTGTGGGGTCTGCATAAAGTGTCCATGGCTCTCCCTGGGACACGGCGCCCTGTTGTAGTCTATCGAACTGTAGAGTCTTCGTAGTATGCGCTGTTTGAGCATGAGTACTGGTCTCTTGACACTGGACACCAGAGCAAAGGATGCCTCCGTGACGCCAGATTTGCAGCGCGGCACTCGTGGCTTCGTTGTCATAGCCCACGGACTGCGCCTGCACAGCCGTCCTCCAGTACTGGTATTGTGCCTCCACTCTTGGCGCTGCTTCATGTACTGCTAGCGCCAACTTCCAACTTGACAGTACAGCCGGGTCTGTGATATGCCCATCCTGCTTCAAGACGTCCAAAAATTGCGCGTACAGGTCGTTATC
>Ga0058702_10000502_pt1 | contig 16324 bp, 16 predicted proteins | sample AgamicOrSfe_FD_83781 | JGI IMG/M metagenome (GOLD analysis project Ga0058702, IMG submission 83781) | Agave microbial communities from Guanajuato, Mexico - Or.Sf.e | ecosystem: Host-associated > Plants > Phyllosphere > Phylloplane/Leaf | place: Guanajuato, Mexico | collected 2012-05-30 | reverse complement strand
TCAAGCCGGGTGCTTGGGATGGAGGATGGGAATTTGGTATCGCGTTGGCGGAGAGATGTATGAAGTTGTTCAAGGAGGATGAGGAGTGGAAGAGGTATACGAGGAGTGTAGATGGACAGGCGGAAGGAGTCTTGACTACGGCGTGATGGGGTGGTGGCTGGAAGTGCCATTGCTTAAAAGTCATGAGCTCATGCTGACATGATGCTGTCCATCGCTGAAGCTTCTTGTACATCTTCCTGGGTGCAAGAGGTCTTCGAATCACCTACTTGTATCACCTCAAGGTGAACTCGGATACACGTCGAACACGAACATCATCGCAAATATTGCTCTGGAAGGTTCGACTTGAACATTTGAATCACCGAACTTCACCTCGACTTCATTCCTTTCATCTTTCAACGTCTCATCAGCATACTGCTAGCTCGAGGCTCATTGTCACAACACAAATTCATCAATATTCCGACATCGATCAATCATACGACAACGATAACAGTAAGCACACCCAGCATTATACCTCCCGCAACCCAAGCGACGTCGGATAGACTCGAATGCACACCAGCTCAACAGTAGCACACGACCGGCACCATACCTCACTCGACAGCAGGCCGCGATTGCATCCTCAACAACAAGAACAGCAACCTCAACGAGTGACCCCGACAATCCCGCACGTGCCGCACTCCCTCGAGCCGAAGAGAACACGCCACCATCACTATCCTAATTCCACAAGCAAAAGCACTTGCAGCGCCGACAGCAGCCGCAGCTCCAATCACCGACTTCGACACTACCTCGCATCCCTCATGTCCTCAAGACCAAGTCAAGGTCAGCTCACAACGCGGTACCGAGAACGGCAAGGCTGCTTCATCCTCGTCGTCTCGAGCGGTCGGATCAGCTGTGACTGTGGGACCTAGGCCAGCATTGTCTCTACTAGTAGCGACTATGACAGTATCCCTCTAGACGCACGTTCTCGGCTCCAGATCGTGGGACCATCAGCTGTACCTAACCCGGCAGAGGTGCTTGCAATGCGGAAAGCAGAAACAACAGCAGCAATAGAAGCAACGACTTCAGACAACAAATATTTTGAGTCCTTTCTTTCCACACAATGTCGAGCCAAGTTTGTGCCACGGCCAGCGCCCATTTCACGGCCAGTGGGTTCTCAAACACCTGCAGCAAAGAGAAAAGCAAACGCAGAAACGGCCATTAGAGTCGCCGTCAAGTACCCTGAGGATAAGAAGATCCAAGAACGTGCAGATGAGATAGTGGCAATTGCGGCTTGGCACCCTGTCGATGTATGCCGTGCCACTCGCGAAGGTCTCCAGGCTGTGGTAGGCCAGATGTGCGATGATGCCAATTTCCGGACCGCCAACCCTCATCTTACCAACGGTGACATATTACGGATTCGAGCTCTTCGTTGGCCACGGGAGTACCCCCCAGTCAGAGTCTATGCGTCCAATGGTATTGACAAAGTTGTCGGGTACCCACGAAGTAAGCTAGCTTGTCACATACTGATCATCCGCGTTGTTGCTAACATGGATCATCTACAGTCAACTTTGACGGATTTCATTTCAATCTCCATCACATCGCCCTTTACAGCATCCGCGACCACCCTGACACTGTCCTCGCTCGCTCTGACATTGGGATTGAGACCCATTTTGTTAACGACAACAACCCGCAAGTGGTTGCACATAACAGTGGCAAACCTCATCACTGATAGTAACCGGCAGAAACGTGAACCCTTGGGGCGAGCTTGAAGTGCTTGGGACTGTGTTGACGGCAAAAGCTTGGAGAGAGAAGCGCGGGTACAAGAGATTTTGAGAAGTTGGACGACGGTTGGTGCTTAGTCTGGGACGAGCTGCCTTTGGTTCTTGCCGATGACGAATCCGAGGCCGAGTTTTTGACCGCTTTCCAACCTGTCCTAGCTCGTCCCCGTGGATGCGGGAACAGGAATATGGAATCGAGTGACTCTCCTGCTGATGGTATGGAGCCTGCTCGGAGGAGAAGTATATAGTTTTCTGGTTCAGGCCAGGCATGCCATGACAGTGTTTATCAAATCGAGCAGCTTTGCTAGGATATAGCTGTACGTGTACACGAGTTGAACGCTGCGGTGTGGTGAGCACTCTTGCCATTGACAAATCCTGTCCAGTGACTTCTTCGATATCGTCCTGCACCACTTTCAGCTCAAGATGGCGATCCAGCTGCAGAGTTACAAAATCTGTGCTATCATGACATGCGTGCTCTCATTGGATTGATGCAGCATCAGCAGTACTGATACAACATATAGATCATGAGAGTAGATCGCGCATGGATGCGCAGCTGCACAAGGCACGGCGCATGGACTTCTATAAGTCATGCTATACATCCAACTCAAACAAGTCAATCCATCATACGCCGTCGACCAATGGAACCATTTAGACGATCGCCTCAGTAACGCCAGGCGTGGTCGAGTAGTGGTAATTGCGGGCATCCATCTCTACGCCTCTCTCCTGACGCCTGCACACCCGCACGCCCGCACGCACGCGCGTATGGCGCCCGCCCACTCCTCGACCACCACCCTCAGCCGCCGCCTTCCCCACCTATCCAAGCACGCCCCACAGCTGAGATGTTAGTAAGCTGAGATTTTGGTGGAACGTTGGGAGGGCTTAAATCACGATCGCGGGTATGGCGGTGAGAGAGTAAACGGATCAGGGCTAGAGTGGCGCCCCGAGCGGTCGAGTTGGAACAATGAGGACTCGAAAGGGTCAAGTTGCATTTTTGGTTTGCTGGTTTTTTGTGCTGGAGAATGTTAGGTTTTTGCTGAGGAGCGAGCTGAGGAGAGAGTTGAGGAGGGAGAAGAGGCGTTTGAGACCATGGATGACAAGTAAGCTTTGGTCTTACCGGAGGTCGACCTGGACATGCTGAGTCCTCATATTTTGATCGCTGTCAGCATCGTGGGAGCTTTTGTAAACCTAGAATGCAAGAAGTCTTGCGTTCGAGCCAGAGAGTGCTCGCTATACCATTTCTTTTCTTTTTCGCCAGTTTGCGCTTGTCGTACCGACTTCCTAGCACGAGGATCAAAGAACACCTTAATGTTCCATGTCAGTCTCCTTGATACTGCTTACCTTATACATTCATGGATGTTCCCTTGCTTTCACTCGATGCTACGTTACCTTTCGAGTCAGTCACAAACGGCTACTTGAGCGCCAAGAGAAAGATTCTGATGTCGCTGATTATGAGGATCTTTGCATGGTCGTACAGGTTAGCGCCATGATCGCACACAGAAAGCATCGTCAGTACGCTGGACAGGTACCACTCGGTTCCAGCGAGCTTCGACAACTCGTACGAAGAGTCTTTGCCGCATTATAGCCCATCCTGCCTAATTGAACGAGCGGCTGTTTTTCCCGGCCGCTCATCGCAGCATCACAGCGTGGTTGCGATTGCTGAGCTTGACTCGCTTCAGAACGGGGCTCAGGAGTAGGCTCAACGTCGGAGAGGGGCTCCAGCTACTACATCGCAGTGAAGTCTGCATCGTTGTCAGGCTGGAGTTTATCAGTACCTGCAGCGTCGAATCCAGATCTAGTCGTCTTTGACGACAAGCCAGAGAGACTGCTTGAAAAGTGTGCGTTTTTGCCATGCCCAGGCTCACTGCGCTGAAGCTTCTGCCGAAGTCTGGATGGCTTGTTAGCCTGTCAGTAAAGTCTTTCATGAGCGATTTCCCAACGAGGAAAGCTTTTTGACCATCTTTGTATCCGATTTTATCTCCTGATCATCTTCCAGCATCGTGATTTGGCAATGCGTTTTTGGGGACTACTTGCTAGCTAATATCGCCCAATCTCTCGTAAGCTTGGTGTAAAGAATAACTCAAAGCCAAGGAAGCTGCTGCGGTTGTATGTCAGGGTGATGCTGCTGTTGCATGTCACGATGATGGTGATAGAATTGTGATGATGACGGGAAGTGGAACATCTCCCGACTTTTATCGTCGGCGAGCTCACTCGCATCATGCGATAGCACACAACGGAGCGTAAGGATCACAAGATATGAAGGTTGGAGGTGGGAAGGAGAAGCTTTGGCTGTAAGCTGGCACCAACGATCCGTGCAGGTCATCATGAACATGCGTGACACACGTCAGTAGTGCTCTTGCTGTGCAGGTTGTGATTTGGCAAACGAGTCGAGGCACCGAGCCACTGAGCCACCACCAGCTAGGTCTGCGGAATATATCAGTGGAGGCAAGCATAGTGCAGCGGGCTTTGCGGCGGTACCCGAGGATCTGTAAAATCATCACTCTTCTGGGCGGGTCAGAAGAGGAAACGTATGGATATTCTTGGCGTTCCTTGCCACAATGCACATCAACACGCTATACGGACGAAAAGGTGTGCTGAGAGGTTGGGTACTAGAATAGAACTTTTCTCAGATCTTTCATTCTTGTAGCATGAGTGTCACAGCACTAGTTGCCACACCATACAAATCAGCCGAAACAAGTCTGTCTTCCCTCTTGAGCTTTCCTTACTCATGTCACACTTCTTCAGCAATGATTCGACACAGCCATAGATTCAGCAAGCACAACGAAAACAGATCAAGACGATGCAGAGAGTGAAGGCCGTCACCCAGAGCACAATGTCCTCAGACATCTCCACTCCGCAATCAACAACTATATCTCAGCGTAGCCTGAGCTGAGTTGATGCTCTGGTAGCTATTCCCGCAGCAGTACAGTGCATTGAGCATCATCAAACAGGCTTGTGGTTCTTGTCCAGGACAAGGAGAGCTTCCACCCAGTGATTTCTGCAGCGTTGAACGCGAAGTGGCCGCCACGGAGTTCAATCTTGGATAACCGCTCAAACTTGTGGTCTTCCATGAGCTGTGGCAGTTGGGAGATGAATAGTGATTGATGATTGTTGGGCTGATGAGACATTATGACGTTGAGAGTCTCAAGTGAAGTGGGCAATATGTTCTTGAGATGAGTGTCAAACATCTTCACGAAAAACTCAATGATGAGCGCTCCATGCCGTATCGTAAGTGTTTGCAGTGACGTCAAGGAAGCAAGACTTCCAATTTGCTGCAAGTGTCCGGGGTCATCATAATCCCATTCGAACATGGTAAGGTTTGTGCCATCTTGTCGCAACACGTCACCAATGCCAGAGTGAGTGATAGGATGCCAATAGATTGTTTCCGGCCGACACACAGCCAAGTCTTTTCGATGGATAGACAGTGCCTTGAGGCGTGGACAAGTCTTCAACAGAGTGACGAGTCCAGAAGCATCGAGCCATGACTCCTCCAGACATAAGTACTCTATCGTTGACTGCACTGCAGGATTAGATCGAAAGTCGTGCCAGAGAGCAAATCTCCGAAGGGTAAGACGTCGAAGAGATGGTAGCATCAGAATATCGTACACATTTTCGAACGTCTGATAATAGGGGTCTGGATCTTCCGGAGAGTTGAACTGGACGTGAACCTCAAACAGTTGCTGCAACAAGCGAGAGCCAGGACTTCTGGCTCCGCGAATGACCTTATTCGGCAAACTGTCCTTGAACTCCTTGAAGTCTTCTTCATCGTCATACGAACTGTGCGTCAAACTCTGAGGAGGCATATCGCCTGTATGCGTCTTCCAGATTCGAAGATTCTCACACAGGCACAATAGCATAGCAGTTTCGGCATCATCGTATCCATCCCGTAATCCATCGTACAAATGTTGCTTGAGCTTATCAGGAATGTCGAGGGAGATTAGAGATGTGCAGAGCTGCAATGACGGTCCTGGTCGCGTGTAAGGATGCCAACGATCTGCAGGCTGATGTTGTTCTCGAGGCAGATTTTCAACCATCTCTGTGTGAAATTCGTGGATCAATAGAGCCTGTTTTGGCTGTTCCATGAAGCATTCAAGGACTCTGAGCGGCGTGATGGGACCTCTGTGGTCGCAGCCGAATTTGTGATACACATGCGGCAATGCGAGTGCATAGAAAGCTCGACATGCCACTCCAAACTTGAGCAGTGTGGTGGATCTTTCGAGGTTGAGTACTCCTGTGAACCCATGATTGGGTGTGCCGTCAAGGTCGAGTAGCAGATAGCCGAAGATGAGGTCGATGAGCTCGGGTGGTAGCCGCGCCATGACGATGGTTCTTATTGTTGTTGTGTTGATGGAAGAGTGAGATGAAGTTGAGGTGAAAGAAGAGAATGAGTCAGCCGTAGCAGGGTACGACGTCATTGAGTTTGTGCTGTTTTTGTTCTCATCAAATAGCAGCTAAGCACCAGCTGGCGGCATGCGCGCTCATGTCCTCGCACTGGAATGATGAGGTTCAGCTTGTGGCGAGGGTTCAGCTTTCGGCGAGAATTGGTCATAGCTGGGACAATCATATTGAGCGGCAAAGACATGATCATACACGCGACAGCATAACTATCTGCTCTCTTGCATATTGTAGCTCTTCTTCAGCGTCTATGTCTACCTAATGCCAATGTCCTCGCCTGTCCATCCATCTTGTATATCTTTGACGCCATCACCTCGCCGTGTCTTGACCTTGATGCACGTCTCATTGTGTACAAGGTCGCGGCCCCCTGCCTTATCACTGCCTCTGCCTCTTGATCATCTGTTTGTGGTATACGCAACTGGTGCCATGTGGTGACAGGGATCTTGGCTTGCAGAACGCATTGACATGGACGACTCTTGACGATGGGGCATTTCAAGGCATGGTACACCTCTCTCCAATCTTGCATACGGAACTATTGCACCTTTGCGTCGACGAGCCGAGCTGATCTGGGGGCCTCCCGGTAGAGCCAGTTCGGACTGATACTGAATCATCATTCAAGGCAATTGCGCTGGGACCTTGGACAGGATGCGGACGATGCGCACAGAACGGGCAGGCAGGGACTCTTCGGGCGGAGGTGCGCGGCAGCTACATCTCTGCGCAAGATGTACAACGATGCCGCAGTTTGAGGACAGTGAGGTCGCAAAGGGCAGTGACAAAGAAGATGATGAAGCGGATGGTACGAGGTCAACAAAGACAAAGTGGAAAGGTCAAGGTGTTCTCTACCGACGTGTCCGAACGCGAGGTGTCCTTTCTGAGCTCTCTTGAAACTTCAGGGCTGTGTTCTCATCCACAAGTCGTCCAAAGCCAAGCTCACTCCCAAGACATCACCAAGCCGGCGAAACTCTTCCACTCATAATCGCTCGTTCACGCACGTGTAGCCATGAAGCCCTCCGATATGCTGCTCGCATCTCTTACTTTGCATCTCGAACTTCTCATCCTCTTCTGCCTCACAGTCTGATCTGTATATCAGCCTCCTTACAATCCTGCCAAGTTCATAGCCAAGTGCCGTTGTTCCTTGTCTCCTCCATCCATGCCTCGATTCGCAACAATGTGTGAAAAGCCTAAGACGCTACATGCTTCTCGAGCTGTGAACCTGACGAAAGCGTTCTGGGCGTGATTTGGCATTCTCAGGCTGTGCAAGCTTGTTCTTGCGAATCAGAAGAAAGCAGAAGACAACGTGCTGAGCAACGAGACGTGAAGATGTGAAAAACCGAAGAGGTCACTGGCGAAGATAGACAACTGATGGCAATGCCTAGCTTCGATGGTGCGTGATTCGCATGGTCGAGATGACTTTGGTTCGGAAATTCCACCACGAAGCAGTTCATGGCCTTGAGCTCTGCGGAAGCTGCCCAGAGTTAAGGCGCAGTGTTGATTCAGTGATGGTGTATATATCTTGAATCTTTTCACCTTGTCATGCTCTTCTTTGCTTTACACAAAAGAAATCCATCTTTCCTCCGGCGACAACACCTTGCCACAAGAAGCACTCCATCTTTCTCGAATTGTAGTGCTCTGTTACCAATCAAGATGGTTCTCGACCAGTACACCTACATCTTTGCCATTGGCACATTCTTTGCTTTGCTGGATGCTTACAACAATGGAGCTAGTACGTCTCATCGCTTTTCAAAGATGTCAACACACAAATGCAGCACGAGCTGACACCGGTCCCCTTAGACGATGTCGCCAACGCCTGGGCCACCTCCGTCTCCTCCCGTTCCATCACATATCGTCAAGCAATGGTACTGGGCACCATCTTTGAGATGCTCGGAGCCATTCTAGTTGGAGCCCGAACTGCAGACACTATCAAGAATAGCATCATCCCTGTTGCAGCTTTCCAAGGCAACGCTGGTGTGCAAATGTTGGCTTTCACTGTTGCACTTGCAGCTGCTGTAAGTGGAATGAGATACATGGATGTGGAAGGGGTGAAGAATAACTACTAATCATGGGTCCTCATACTAGTCGTCTTGGGTCATGTGGTGTACTCGTAAGTGCCTCAAAACGTCGCAGAGATGCTGGTCAGAAATACTAACATTACCTTCAAGGCCATTCTGCTCACGTTTCGTCGACATACTCCCTCATTTCTGCCGTTGCTGGTGTCGGTGTCGCCACTGTTGGTGCTAAGAAAGTCCAATGGGGATGGAATGGAGGAAAAGGCATGGGTGTAAGTATTTGCCACATTTCCATCCAACCACGTTTACTGAAATCATAATAGGCCATCTTCTCCGGTCTCGCTCTTGCGCCCCTCTGCGCCGCTGGCTTCGCCTCCTCCATCTTCCTGCTGATTAAGCTCGTTGTCCACATGCGCCGGAATCCTATCCCCTGGGCTATCTACACTTCGCCATTCTTCTTCCTCATTGCCGGCACCATCTGCACACTTTCCATCGTGTACAAGGGATCGCCCAAACTTGGTCTCAACAAGAAGCCCCCAGGCTATATTGTAGCACTCACTCTTGGTGTTGGAGGCAGTCTTTGCGTCCTTGCCGCCATATTCTTCGTGCCGTTTGTTCACGCTAAGGTCATCAAGAAGGACAACACTCTCAGATGGTATCACATCTTCATGGGTGAGGTTCTCCTGCAATGTATTATTCGTCATCCAGGCTAATTTCAACCCACAGGTCCCCTTCTCTGGAAGCGTCCCGCCCCCGAAGGTGCCGAAGTGGCAAACGTCCGCAACTACGCCGTCGTCCAAGATGACAAAGATCCCGAACTCTCCATCCGCTCCGGCGCTTCCAACAACGAAGACCGCGACTCCAGCCCCGACAACAAGCACGACTTCACCTCCGACAATGCGCACAAGCCCGGCTTTCAAGCCACCTCTATCCCACTCGACCCCGAAGCCCGCCGTCCTCAATACACCACCAAAGAGCTCATGGCACAAGGTGAAGAGCGTCTCCACGCCAAGCTCCGCACCAATAAGGGTCCTCTCGGATGGGCGATGCGTCTTCTTCACAACAACCCCATGGGTCCTGGACAAATCTACGAATTCCACAATATTGTCATCCTTGCAAAGAGGATTCCTGCTATGATTGTTGTCGGACTCATGTATGGTGCTCATTACGACATTCATGCTGCGCAGACTGGTATTGAAGGGACACCTGAGGGTGAGAGGATGAAACGCGTTTATGCTGCGGCTGAGAAGTATCCGAATGAGGTTGAGCATTCTTATTCATTCGTCCAGGTTTGTCATTACGCAATGTGTACTCATTTTCGCAAGCTGATTCACCTACACAGATCATCACAGCTTGTACCGCCTCATTTGCACACGGCGCAAACGACATCGGCAACTCTGTCGGACCTTGGGCTGTCATCTACGGTGCATGGTCCACAGGCAGTGCCGCTCAATCCAAAGCTCAAGTCCCCGTATGGCAACTTGCGGTCTTGTCTTTGGCCATCTCCTTTGGTCTGGTCACATATGGCTACAACATCATGAAGGGTATGTCTCGTTACCCACCTCGATCTTATCATCCCATCCCATCCTATTTCATACCCACCTCCCCTAGAGTCCCCGCGCAAAGCTAACAACCCCCACAGTCATGGGCAACAAAATAACCTACCACTCCCCCTCCCGCGGTTCCTCCATGGAACTCGGCGCCGCCATCACCGTCCTCCTCTTCTCGCAGTACGCTCTTCCTGTCTCAACATCCATGTGCATCACTGGTGCCACCGTCGGCGTTGGCCTTTGCAACGGTACACCGAAGGCAGTCAATTGGCAGAGAGTGGGATTGTTACTGTTTGCGTGGATCATGACGATCCCGGTTGCGGGCACGTTGGCGGGAGTGCTGATGGGGCTGTTCTTGAACGCGCCGCATTTTGCTGTGAGGTAGGGGTTGGGAGGGGTGGTGGTTTGAGACGGTAGATGGGGTGGTGGTTACAGTTGTATCGAATGATGGAGTTCCTGGCTGCATATGGATGGCAGTTGAACGATGTAGACAGGTGAAAGCAACAAATGACGACGGCTCACGGCTGTGGATCTTATGATGGCATTCATCTCACTCCCACGAACATATTGTTCCCTAGATCCCGAGACTGTGATCTTAGGACATTAATGACATTGAGGCTACGCTGGAGGGTGCCAAGAATGTGCAACCTGACCTCTCAAACTGCTTACCCTGCTGCACAATGCTATCGCGCGTCGTTCGCAACGCGCCGAGTCGTGATTCATGCCAAATTCGCGACTTCAACATAATTCCACCAGCGTACTACAATTACAGGACAGAAGTGTGAAAGGCTTTCGGGGAGAGTGCCGGAAGCATTATGTCTAGACTTGTTTCCTGGTACTGAAGAATGACATCCAGGAGACGTGTAAGCTTTCTCAGATGCCGATGAAGCTGAGGATGATTGAGGAAAAGGTGTATGGCAACACGCCTGGCGGATCAGACAGTATGGGTATAATGGTAATGATGCTGGCGATGGAGGATGCTGGACAATCGATGAGATGAGAATGGAAGAATGGAGGATTTTCACATTGGAAGGATTCGCAAGAGATGCTGGAGTATTTGTACATCGGGAAGACAGTAAGAGGAAATCAGGTGTAAAATAGTTTCAATTTCTGCCACCACATACACCCCAAACATCGGGAGATGCTGTACAAAATGCGCTAATAGTTTGCTAGTGCCACGCCATCAAGCACGTCCCTCATCCTCGTCCTCTGTCGAGTTCTCATCCTCGTCCTCTGTCGAGTCCTCATCTTCGTCCTCGCGATGTTCTCGGATTGTTTTCGGCATTCGATGGAATCTCTTCAGTGCAGAGAACCGCTTATCGTTAATCATTCTCCTCAGCTGCTCGTCGACGATCTGCAATTTGGTGTGCACCACATGTTCAATGACAAGAGCCTCCAGGGAGAGTGGTAAATTCTCCTGCAACCATGTTGGTCGATCGTTCAGTTGTGATTCATCACCATAGAGTGCTTCAAAACTCAAGGCGAGTTCTCGCAGCGAGGTGAGTTCTGCTAAGCTAACCAACGGTGTTCGATGTCGTTTCTCATCATCGTCAAGCTCACTTCGCCGTATCATCAGTCTCACCAGCTTCGTACCATATTGGCGAAGAGCCTGACCGAAGGTAGAGTAATCATCCACCGGGTCGATGTCCTCGTTCGGACCCCCTACCCAAGCGACAGCGATTCCAAACATTCACATCCACGCAGGAGGATGGGCAGACCATGATAAAGATCGATACTGGAACACGCCAGGAAGATGTGCCGAATACTCGGATGCGGAGTGTTCGGGAAATTCCCACTGCCCCAGCCGTCTAGGTGAATCCCGGTACCTCTTACGAGGCGCAATCTAGGTGCATCGAAGATAGGTCTAAGCTCCCAGAGCTCGGCGACCTCCTCGTCAATGGCAAATCGAAGATCAAACTGCAGCAACTGCTGCAGCGCAGAGTTCGAGGCAACAGCTTGGGAAATGGCTCTAACCATGAGATCATCGCAACAGTCTCGTTCGAATGAGGTCATCCACACACGAAGGTTCGTGCACAAGAGCAGAAGGATTGCAAACATAGCATCTGCTCGACCAAGTCCAATATCTCGTCGTATATCGTCCTGTAAGTCCTTCGAGAGACCTTTGTTGCTCATTGCAGCTTCGATCTGTGCATGTGGTAGTGGCCCATAGTTGTCCCTCTGGTCATATGCACTGGTCCAACTGTCCGTGGACAGAAACTTAACTAGACGGGCCGTTGAAGGTACCAGTAGCGCCCTCAAGAGTGACTCGGACACAGTCATCGGTGGCGTGATTGTACGATACAAGTATGGCTTCACAGCTTGATGAAGTGACGAGCTTGCCAGGGAGATGCTTAACATGGTCCTTAAATTGAGCTGATCTTCAGCAGTGAAACGGGAAGGTCCCATTTGCTCTCCTTCCACATCGCGATATGTTGGGGAAGGGCGGGCTGTGATGACCAGGTACGAGCAGATATGCGAGAACACCTCTTGCGGAAGGTGAACCATACTAAAAGCTTGCCTGACCGAAGTGTTGTATGCGTTCTAGATCACGCTTTGCTGTATCTTGGTTCTGAGTGGTGATTGGGACAAGGCTTTCGACACCACTCTGCTCAGAATGACGAGCTTCACTGCCTTCGAGTGTGCCATGAGAATCAATATCAGTGAGATAAGGCTAAGCTCACCGCCAGTGAGCAGGTTACACAAAGAGAAGTCAGGAGTTGCTAGATTTGGCAGGTCAGTAATAACATGTCCACCGACTTTAAAACGACATCTTTTTGGTAGTAGACACAGCACAACAACACGATCAAAAGAGAAGTGCAGTTCGTGCCACGCAGCTCGGAGCTCTTCACCCATCATGGCTGATACGTATAAACCACTCGACACTCAAGAGAAAGAATGATCAGGTGATTGCAAGCAAGTATGAGCTCTAGCAGGTCAGAGGCCGGGAGCAATGCAGCATATAGAGAGCATGAAAGAGAGCTAGCGTCGTGGGCCTTTGATATCAAAACACTTTCCTCAGTACAATACTTACTACTATATGTAGCTCGATCCCAAAACGACAAGGTCTCTACCTTTATAGACTCTCATCCGATATATATGCACCGATCCAACGCACGCAACAACACCCAAGCTTGATCATCACTTCCAGCACCTTCAGCCATCCTTCGTGAGAACGAAACTGTTCCTCTTGGCAGCCCAATCAACGCAGCTGCGAAGCCAGGAGTTCTCTAGTTTCCAACCAACAGGCAGGTCCTCCGGCGACGAGGAACCGTCATCATAGCGATATACTTCGACAGTTTTCAGCGCGGTATAACGCCTGTCATATACCAGCGCCTTCAACTGCTCATTCAGTCTTTCTGGCTCATCTGGGCTGTCTGACATGTTAAGACTTTCTAGTGAGATAGGCAGGATTTGCTGTAGCCACATTGTAGGGCGCTGATTGTGCTCTGATGCACCACCGAACAGTGCTTGATAACTCAGCGTCAACTTTCGCAGTGAGGTTAGTTCCGCCAGGCTACCTATCGCTCTGGTCGCTGCACCCTCCTCACGTTGATTTACAAATAACTCAAGGCTCACCAACTTCGTGCCATATTGTCGAAGAGTGTTGCCCACCGCTCCGTAAACAGAAGAGTCGTAGATGCCATCTTCCGGACCGGCACACATAATCGAAAGCGTCTCCAGATTCTCATATGCACATAGTAGGGCGTGGAAACCTTGGACATCCACGGCCGACAGCTTGAATCCGAGTTCTCTCATCTTCGGACATTTGGGCATTCGCCATGCATGTCCCGAGCGCTTAGGCATGCCGACTCCGTACCCTAAGACTTTACATACGTTGGGTAGACTGAGGATCATTTGGGCCTCTGCAAGATCGAAGACTTCTTCTTCCTCTTCCTCACTACGAACGAGGCCGACTGTCTCTACCTGCTGCAGCCCAAAGCCTAGGGCGAGCACCTCCTGAACAGTCCTCGCTACTAGAGAATTCCGGAACCCGATGAGCAACCCACCAACATACCAAAGGTGGATGTTTGGACATAGAATGAGAAGAAAGGCATATAGAGCGTCCCATAGACCTTCTCTGATGCCTCGGTGGATATCGACCTTCAGCTTATCAGACAGACCTTTTCTGGACATCGCAGACCACATCGATAGATATAGTAAGGATGCATAGTTGGGATCCGCTGGCTTGAAATCATCCGTTTCAGTGGTGGCCCCACCCTCCACGCATAGACTTTGTACCATATGAGCGGTGGATGGATCCAGAAGAGTCCTCAGCAATAACGCGTCTGGATTCGAGACTGTGCGATATAGATACGGCTTTACAGTAACATAAAGCGACGAGCTTGCCAGTGAGATACTTAGCATAGTCTTCCTCTTCAGATTTTCGTGGTAATCCCATCTGTCGAAGGGACGAGGTGCCAGGACGAGATTGGAACAGATTTGAGACAAAAGCTCGTGTGGAAGCCGCGGAATGCTACCCATATTGTACTTGAACCTTTCGACAGGATTGTGCTGTGATATTCCTAGCAGTATTTCCTCTTCATTTAGCGATGCCTTTCGGCGATTTTCGCATCGATTTCTTTATGCGCCAGTCTGCGAGCCAGACAGTGTCCGCAGAGGCAGCTTCTGTTGTCGTGATCATTTGAATGCATATGTGGAAAGACGAGGCTGAGCTCATGCTTGGAAATGTGGCAGCCTTGGAGTCAAAAATAGATACGAGGTCAAGAACCGCTGGATTAGGCAGGTCGCATAGCAGGCCAAAGCATTCGCTTTCCATGCTCTTAACGACGACAACACCATCTTCGCTTATTGCCGGCAGGACACACCAGCCACGACAAGACTACATATCATGACGTCCGAAGCTTCCCAAAACCACGATCTCGCTATTTTTGCTCTCGTCCGGCAAGTGAACTCTCTCAGCCTGGCAACATCAGACGGTGTGATGGACCTTGCAGAGAAGCTATACCTCATCAATGAAGAGCTGCGACATCTTCGGCCTTACGACCCACTCCCTGCCTGGCAGATGAACTTCACGCTCCTAAATAAACTCGACCGATCTTACAGAATCGTAATCTTCGACATTCTCCGTGAGAATGGAATGATATCGATGCCGTACTGGGACTTTGTGAAACGCGTTCAAAGAGAGGAGGAGATCCTGGAATTCTCGGCGCAGCTGGATGCAGACGCTGCCCGCGCCCTTGAGCAGAAACGAGCTCAGGCTCGGAAGGCTGCAGCTCAAACCTGTGTTGGTTGTCGGAGAAGGGGTCATCTTCACAAGGACTGCGTCAAGAACTCGGCAAATTGGCCACTGCCACGGTGGAAGCAAGAGAAGTTTCGTTTTAATGCACAAGGGGTCAGGAAACGGAGAAAGGGGTCTGCACTACCGTAGATAAAGGAAGAAAGCAAGAGATGGCCAGTCCTATAACGAGGAAATTACTTGCGACCATCGTGCCCAATCTTGAAGAGAAGGAGATACTGGTCGTCGGCTCCGTACACGTACATAGATACCCAAGACCAACCCGTAAACCACATCTATGTAATGCATAATGACCGAAGTCCATTGCCATTCACTATTCCACTTTCTCGTGATGTCCAATCTTCCTCTCACAAGTCTGGTACACAGCACACCGGAGCTCCTTCACAACCGTCTGTCAGCCTGCAGGAGTTTGCTGCAGTTGGGTCTCTATCTACATTCACTGTACTAGGACATTGGTCTGTGCAGAATCCCTACGGCACTCTCCCCAGGATCCTCTCGAAGTTCTGTCCTGTAACTGTATGTCTGCGAAGCTGTTGCCCACCGTAGAGATCAGGAACTGTCCGATTAGGTGGGTCAAGATATATTCACTTGACAACAACTTTCTTTTGCATTGGGCACGACATCATCCTGGAAGAAGTGTATATCCTATTATGCAGTCCGAATCTCTTGTGACGTATCGAGGCTATGGAGGCTCTTCCTCCTACCTGTGGAATCTCAGTCGGGAACAAAAGGAACTGTCGCTGGCGACGTCAAGAGATGTGTTAGACTTCGCTGCCAAGCTGCAGCTCAACAACCAGAGACTTCAAGACCTCGATCCTATGTACGCAAACCCTGCCTGGGCGTTGAATGCTTCTTTCTTAGGAGGACTCGACGAATCATACCGGCATATTGTCGACCGTCTCGAACTCGATGTTCCAACCAATAAAACATATTCGCCGGAGCAGACGACCCCATTCTGGTCTATTGTGGCACAAGTGGTGGACGAGGAGAAGAGGCTGAAAGATGAGGAGGAGCAAAAGAGGTCAAGAGACAGGGAGCAGGAAGATCTGCGGGTTGCGATTGCCCGGCGCCGGGAACAGGCGCGAAGATGTAGTGGATGTTCGGAAAGAGGTCATGCGTACTTCGAATGTATCACGAACTCGATCAATTGGCCGCTGCCTCAATGGAAGCAAGAGAGATACAACTGCGATGCGCGTGGAAACAAGTTGAAGAGGGACGCAGCTGATCAGATGACGAGATGAGATGAGAAGAGACTGATGACAATGGAAGAACAAGGTTGGCCCCTGGCTGAGAATAGCTCCGAGATTCTGATCGCCTCGGCCTTCGACGTTGTGCATGGGCAGGATTTCAAACCGTCAACTCTGT
>Ga0058702_10000501_pt1 | contig 16339 bp, 20 predicted proteins | sample AgamicOrSfe_FD_83781 | JGI IMG/M metagenome (GOLD analysis project Ga0058702, IMG submission 83781) | Agave microbial communities from Guanajuato, Mexico - Or.Sf.e | ecosystem: Host-associated > Plants > Phyllosphere > Phylloplane/Leaf | place: Guanajuato, Mexico | collected 2012-05-30 | reverse complement strand
GACGGGGGAAGATCAGCTGGATATTTGGATTATTACGACTTGCAAAGTAGTTGCACTACACACTGGGACTAGGCTAGGGACGTTGGATGATGGAAACGTGGACGGTGGACGGGGGAACTCGCTGAATTGTGAAGCTGTGCTGTGTTGGACCTCTCGTGGTGCTTGTGCCTGGCTGGGAAAATGTACGATGCGATCCATGGCGTGCTGGCTCTCATCTCTGTCGGTCTCGCCGTCACGAAGAGTATGAGCATGCTATACATCGACATCAAGTTCACACCCCTGCCTCCCGTTCCCTACAATCATGCCATCTCATCCCAGCACAATTTAACCTCAACAACCAACCCCACAGAGAAAACGAGCTAAGAGCACCAGCTTCAGACGATCAAGCAACAAGCGCCCGCGCCCAGAAGCCAGGCGTGCCAGGGTAAAAGTTTGTTTTCTTTTCCGTTGCCGAACCAGATCCAGATCGTAGCTCTTCGGTTTTCGGATATCCTCGCCTATATCCAGCACCTCTCCAGTAGCATCAATCACGACGAATCAAGCGGGCCATGGTGCCATCCATCTCCAACATCACGACGGCTGGGATCGTTGAAGATCGAACTCCAAGAATCCGCTGCGCCGTGAAGCAAGGTAGGGTTCAATCTTTGGGTGCTCGGATAGCTATTTAGCGGTTTTAAACTTCCGCGCTTCTTGTCTGCATGTCCGGCAGCGGCCGAAAGTGTGTCTTCCATCTTCACCTTCAGGACGAACTGACGGTAGCACCCCTAGGCTACTGTATCATATCGACGTGAAACAGCAGACACAGTGAATTCCTGCTCATTGCTGCTCACCCTTCCTACTCTTTCCTGAGTATACCCTCTTTCCTGATCAACGGCTAAGCATACCCGGCTCGCACCATCATAGATCATTGCGCACACCCTCGTATCCAACGTCCCATGATCGTGCTTCTTGCCCGTGCCCTGGTTGTCCCGTCCTTCTCGAGCTCGAGCACGAGCGAGAGCACGACCATAGAATGGCACAACGCCCTGAACGACGACCTCGGCCCCAACACCAATGTCGGACTCCAGATACCGCAAAGTGGAAGCAATGGAAGCAATGGAAGTCATAATGGAAGCAATGGAAGCGAGGATAGTGGTAGAAGGTGTCAAATTCGACATTACAATCATATAGCGTAAGAACTGGTACTACAGTACAGTAAAGGATCGAGCACCTTTCCTTTTGGTGCAAGAAACGAATGAACTGAACCTGAAATCCCATCATAATGCGCCGCCGTCATATGCCCATTGAATGCCCATATCCATGCCCATGTCCATGCCCATATCCATACCCATGTCCGACCGTTTCCGTGTCCGTGTGAAATTTTCCGGGTGTCTGGAGAAAATGCGTAACAATCATGGAGAAGATGTCGCTAAAGTGTCATCGAAAGGCTGCTCCGCTTAAGCACCCCAAGCAGGAAGCCAGTCATCTTCCTGGCTGGCACCGCTATTTGCCTCCATTGCGCCGAGCTCCATCATAGCGACGCCAGTGTCGTCCCTCGGCTTGTATGTCCGTGTCATGCTGAAGCCACCTCTGTTATCTTCCTCCTCATCGTCCCACGACGACATGGGAGATGAGGACAGCGGACTCGAGCCAATTGACCCTGTTGGGCTAAGCGGTGGCGGGCTGGTCGATGTAGGACTCGGTGGTGATACGCGTCCGGAGGGGTTGAGGAGTTCTTCGCGGTTCGGTGGCATTGGCAGATTACCACTACCACTAACTTGTGGCCAGCTCCACGTCTTCCAGTCAGAGGAGACGTCACTGCGGATGTTCTTTGCCGCAACAGACGATGAGATACCGCCTTGATCGCTGCCTTCGCTCTCGGCGCTGCTGAGATCGCTTCCTGGTGAGTGAATGGCATCTCGGCAATTCCATTCGTCTTCGTAGTTGGGGACTTCGGGAATCACGTCGGGGAGGTCGTCGATGCTCGTTACGCTTGACAGGCGAGTAGGACCGCTGAGGCGGCATTGTGTTCGGCGTCGACGTACACTCCGTCGGTGTGCAGACTCCGATTCCATGCTCGGGCCGGCGACGAAGTATTTCCATGCTGTCCATTGCTCGCGTTGGTATTGTGTCCAGAGGCTGTCGACTTCGCGGTCTGCACGTTCCCGTTCTCGTCTGATGGCGTTCGAGTCTGACGGGCCTCCGCCATTGAAACCACCCCAGCCGAATGTGTCGTCCGTTGGACTCAGACTACCCATGCCCCAATCTGATTGAGTTCTTCCTCGTGGTTCTTCGATCGCATGTTCGTTGTCATTCGATGGTGAGCTCCATTCGCCGGCAGCCCAATCATCCTCCTCTTGTAGTACTTCTCGTAGCAACATTCGTGCTGCTGTTTGTTTCGATCTTGCATCGCCAAGCCGTGACTCCCATCGTTGGCAGAAGATGTGATATTGGCATTGCCGACAGCTTGTGTCGACGTTGACGGTGAGTTCTGGTGAGGCATGACATAGTGGTCTTTCTGTTGAGTTGGGTGATAGATATGTAAAGCGGCATGCTGAGACTGGTCGGCTGACAGTGTGGCCGCACGAATGTCGATGGGCTCGTAGGTGGCACATGGTGTGTTGTGAGTAGGTGAGGTAGGTTGAGGTGAGATTTGGGTGAGATGCAAGGTATAAGTCGAGGTCAGAGAGGAGATGTGGGCGTTGACTCGTGGATGCTGTATGAGACGATACCGTCTGGAGGGGCAAGAGTAGGTCGAGTCGTCGACAAGGTTATGGCTGAAGAGCTGTTCCTGGGGATGAGGACCGGTTTGGGCGAAGCCCTCGTGTAAAGTCACCCTTCGAGCGAGGTATGGCTTGATTGAGGCGTGCAGGTGACGTGGAAAGCCCGATGTGGAGGTGTACACGGAGAGGTACTTCTGTTTGCGGTATTGTGGTCAGCCGGGAAGGTCTTCTCGAGGCAAGTCGGGTAGTATCGAGATGCAGCCGGACAATAGAGAGTGCTGCCGGACAAGTCTTTCAAGGTGAAGATGAAACAATGCCGGTGGTGGATGAAGAGGCAGAGATAGAAGTGCAGAGGTGAGGGAGAGAAAGAATATGAGATCCGCTAGCATGAACAGATCGGAAGATGGTGTCTTTCTTGTGGTGTAATAGCCTTCTGAAGGCCGGTGAGATCAAGCCAGGCACCAAGCTTGTGAATAACGGCAAGCGGTAAGGTTGCGTATAGACATGGATGGTGCACAGGACGTCGACCCGGACAACAGAAGAGAGCATGGAGAAGGAAACGGCATAGAGTGATGGAGAAAAGCGGAGAGTGGAGATGGTTGATGCTAATATTGAGTGCAGAGAAGGCGAGATGAGATGGTGATGACGGCAGGCTTTGCTAGCAGGCTGGCCATCGGACATTGTGGCTTGACACGAGGGAAAATGAAGGTGTTTCTGTGTGAAAGATAAAGATGGAAAAATAGAAAGGTGGATCGACACTTACTCTGGCGATGCTGGTAAGGGCGGGGAGGGACTGGCGCAAGATCCGTAATGTTGGACGCCCACTTCCGCAATCAGACGAAGCCGAGATGAAGAGTGGGTTTGGTGGCAGGGCGGCAGACCTCGTCTCGATCGGGCGTTGATAGTAGTTGGGTGGTGAAGAAGAAGGCTTCGAGAAGGAAAGTCTGTCCTTAGCTAGCAAAGGTGGTGTTGTTGTTGACAGGGAGATGAAGTGTTGGAGAGAGTAGTAGTATCGAGGAATGAAGCTAGACTAGAGAGCAGACATGAATCTCTATAACCTCGTCGAAGGACTAGAGTGTCGATCAAGATCAACAACGTTCGAGATCTGTGACGTTTGCAGCTGATGGTGAGATGGGATGACAAGGGTGTGTGTTGGTGTGATGGCGGGGGTCAGAGGATGAGGATGAGGAGAGCATGAGCAGAGCTGATCAGGGGACTCGAAGAAGTGTGCGTGAGGACTGAGAAGGCGAGAGGGCGAGCGAGCAGTCAGTAGTCGTGAGACGACCTCGATGATGCTGATCTCTCCACTGTCAATCTGTATGTAAAAGTGCAAGTGTGAGAGAGGGGGTGGAGCAGGATGAGGCATGAGGCAACGGCTGAGAATTGAGCAATAATGACAAGATGGTTTTCGCATACCACGCCCGAGCAAATGAGAAGTGGTATGAGACTGATCATCCACTAATCAGGCTCGAGCCTCTGGCGATACTAGCCACACATGGTGAAGACTCCCTGACGATATAGATCATGCACGCTGCGACGATCCGGACGAGTGCCTTTGGGCGATAGAGGAGCACGAGTAGTACCTCTGTACCCAGACTGTCCATCCTGCAGTCCCCCTTCCCTTGTTGACTCCGGATAGATAGCCGGCCTGTTTTGCGACTGGAGCAGAGGCCTTCTTCGGACCGTGACAAAGCAGAATTAGAATTGACAATGGGCAGGCGCAAGATTATCCGCTCTCCAGGACTTCAAGTCCGTCCATTATTCACTCGAGCCGAACTATCCTCAGAGAGTAGCGCCATAGCAGCAGCGCCAAACAGAATAGCGCAAGGGACGAAGGCTTGACGTTGACGTTGGCATTTCCCGAACGGATGAAATTACATATGGGATTGATTACCAATGACTCGTGCCGGAGTTGGACACGCCACGTGAAAACAAGACTAACATCTTTCGCGCTACCCACGAATAGAAGCGGGATTCAGGATCAACACCCAAACATGCCACTTTCGTGCAGAAGAGTCTGCTCCGATCGCTTCCGGTATCCTGGAGGCGTACCACTAGTGAAAGCCCTTTAATCCACTCTGGTCGTCTCACGAGTCACCAGCCTTCATGTGCTAAATCGAGTTTGTGTAGTCAAGTCGAAAGCTACAGCCCACCAGAAGAAGCAGGAATAACAACAACAATAACAACAACAACATCCTATTGTAAGGTCAGAAGTCTCGTGAGCACACAACCTGCAGTGCCGACAGTCTGAAAGGTCAATCTGGTTCGCCACTGGAGTCGAGGCAGAGTCTGTCAATCTGTCGTCTGAAACAGTCCACAGTCCGACGGATCCCCAACCTTGTCGGACAAACAGAGATCGACGTCATGATTGATCTGATCCCCTGGTACCTGTTCATGCTTAAATCCTTCCGATTCACATAGCAGAACGAATCATTCGCCTACACCGACGATACTGCTCACATGCCCGCATACCTCAATATTCTTGAGAGGAATGAAACTACATATTCGAACTCAACTGCCAAATAAATACATTCCAATGAGGGTGCCGTCAAATCGTCAAATCTTCAAATCCTGATCGACTAAATCAAACATGTCATGAACGCCCAGCATCCCCCGTCGCTTATCGCCAATCGCCCCATCAAGCATATTTTAGCGTGCGAACCCTGCGACTGCGCCGGCCATCCGATCTTGCAGCATCGATTATTGAAAATCCCTCTGCCTAACACACCTAAAAACCTCCTCTTCGCGCGATTGCCTCCGTCTGAACTTTGAGCTGTATCCACAGCAAGCCCTCTCCGATGCTGATGAGATAAACTGGAGCAACCACGTTTCTGCAATGGTCGAGACGTGCTTGAAACCTGCTGCACATCCCTGCAAACTGAAACTGGTTGTATACCTGCTGGATACACGCCACGACCTTATCAACGTTCAGGCATGAAATGCATAGAGTATCGTCTTACCCTTACCTCAGCTGACATGTACTCTGTACCATCGTCTCAGCTCAGCTGTTCCTTGCATCATGACAGGTTCACCGTGCCGCCCTCAGCTACGCCAATGACGTCCCGTGCGACGCTATCATCAGCCGCATCCCGCCACACCTCCTCCCACAAAGCTCAATGTGGACACATACTTTCGCCATGGTGTCGTCCACGATATCCCTCCCGCTGCTGGTGCATTTCAGAGAGGAAATTCCATCGTCGATTGATCTCGCACGTCGGCCGCTTCTTCCGTCTGCAAGATCAAGATCTCGAGGTCCTTCACTAAACCCTCTACCATTATTAGCTCGTGGTCTAGTCCTCAGTCTTATGTCGACAGGTTGACGCCATACTGGCCCATATTTACGCCCAGCTTGTCCTGTTTCAGTCAGGTTGAACAGTCCAAGTGTCATGGCGGGATACCTCAACATTAATTGTCACTAGGGTACTCTTACCTCAGCGCTTGTCTCCTGCCGCTTGTGGTGCACTTCTAAAGCTGAATTCGTCCTATCGCCAAAGACTCTGACATCATGCATGGCTTACTCTCCCCGTCCGCTCTGACGACATCGATGACCGGTCCTGCTGTTTCAGCTTGAGAGGGGTAAGAGGCCAACAAGCTGAGCTGAATTAAGCGAGCTCACCTTGATTTAGCTTCATGCTCTCATTGTCAATACACCTCACAACAACTTCACCATCAAAGTGAGGCTGCAGTCAAGTCCTCCAGGGTCAAGACTCAAAAGTCTATGAGAGATACACCTGATCTACCGTCCACTGCATGCAACGCTGTTGAGACACGACCTACCACAGTTCGGGACAGTTGGACCGAGCTGCACGATAGCCCCAACCGCCGATGCGACCGACGACCGGCTATCTCAGGCGTAAGGATCGGCAGGCCTTGGACTGCATTTCGATTCCTTCCACTTTGACCTCGATTGCCGGTACAGAATATCCTCTCGCAGTCACTTGCCCGCCGTCGCTGTGCCTGCTGGATGTGCAGACTGCAGGTCTTCCTGTACTGTACTGTACTGTACACGTTGTCGTCGCTACTCGCCTTCTTACACGTTTCGTTCTTTAGATGGCCGGCTGTCGACTACAATATCCTTACCTATCTTCTGCCATTTAACAATGCTCTTGACGTCACACTCGGCCCATTGTACCTCAGAGGTACTTTTATAGGCATCTGACGCTACAATGATACAGCGACATCCTGATGTAGCGCCGTTCACGTATCTGCTACATTGGTACATAGATACCTTGCCGATTAACTTCAGAGTGTACCCTTCGCAAGTGGCTGGGTGAGCATTGGTGACTCGGCCGCCGTGTGCCGAGTATACTTGTCTACAGAACATGATTACCAGTATATCACCAGTCTCCCATCCAAGACCGCCACCCGACACCGCTACAACATACTACATACAGACATTCCAAGCACATCACGGCATTACAATCAGCTGAGTATATCGGTATGCTGTTGCCGTCTTATGCCATACTGTCAATCCCAATGTCAATCTTTCCCATGTCAGGAACTCAAGCAACATATCTGCCAGACACTGATATCACTTGGCTGTTACTCGCCTCGCCTCAATCTCTTGCTACGTGAATACATGGAAAAGGCTGTTGGCTTATCGTGTCACGCGATCACCTGTCCCATCCTATGATGCACGCCGTACTGCAGGTCTCCGGAATACCTGTTGTCGCTTGCAATGCGGCTGATGGGGCTGAGATGTGACGAGGCCCGAGTCGATTCGGCCTTGCCTTGTGCCTGATACGAGTGCTTTTGTGTATACTGTAATCTTGTATGCTTCTCTCCTGTGACTTTATTGGTCGGTGGTAATTTGTGACCTGGTGCAGCAGCTCTGGAGGTAGTGCTAGAGTGAAGTCGAAAGAGCCACACTACCTCTTTCCTTCGGCTTCGAGTGATATCACCTACCTGTGCCTCCGAAGTGCTTTCTATCCTGCCTCCCTTCTTATTCTGAGATCTGACAGAAGCTATAGCGAATGAGAGGGATCATGCACTATCCCGATGCTGCAGGGGCACTGCTGATATGATATCTTCGCTGTGTTACAGCTCCGGATGCAGTGTTACATGAGCTGCACCAGAAGCGAAACAGCCATCACAACTGCAGCGTCGAGCAATACCACGCACCCATCGCAATTGCCACCATGGTACTCTCGATGGCTTACCTCCTTCTGATCCAACGCCAGACAGCACGAAGGCTATCGCGAGGTCTCGAGCTCATATACCACTCTCATTCTTCGCTGAAAAATGGTAGACTGACAGGCCTGGCGACAGTGCTCCGGAAAGATCGATCAGGAGCATACTGCAACACTGTCTCAGCCACAAGTAACAGCACACACCAATCCTCGTGTCACCACGGTCGTGTTGACGGCTTGAGCCCTGACGGCACGCCCCGAGACACGACAATGGCTGCAGCTGAGTCTCGTGATCCCGTACCATCCTGGTAGCCCACGGATGGAAGCATGGTGATGTCTCACGGGCTTTGAGGCGGTGCTACGAGGGCGTCTCAAGAGCATACTGCATGCAAAACTGCTCCAAGCTACACCTGCTCAGTGGCAGCACTTGCACGATCAATCGAGAGCTTCGTAAGGTTCTTCCCTGATCAAAGGCCCATGCCTGTTGTCGTCTCCGGAACTCGTCGTGATGATGGAGATGCAGACGCAGACGCAGATGAGGAGCGCTCCTTGCAAAAGTCTGTAGCGCGCCGTCTATATGCCAGCATCTCATTAACTGTATCAACTTTATCCATCACTGTCCTCTACGCTGCGGTGGCCTTGGCTAACCTGTCGCACATATGGCATGCAGTTCATATTGCAGTGCAAACCCTCCCTTGCTCATCGCGAGCAGCCCCTAGAGCTCCGCTGTAGTCTCTCATCTGAGCCCCGCTCCTCTGCGTTCGGTACACATCTTGGTTACTTCACCAATATCTGGTTGAGCAAGGAACAGGTGAGGCGTGGCTTGCATTGCTGCACTGAGCGGAGGTCAACACATGGAAGAAATAAATTAGTGGGTAAGTACGGAACGGTCTGGCATCAAGAACGGGGAGGTGAGCGAGTAAGTGGCCTGGCGTGTAAGCGTGGCAAACCGAGTCGGGTGAAGATGTTGCTTCATGCAGTATTCCATTCGAGCTATTTTGTTATTTACTGAATATACTTCTTGAAGATGTCTTTGAGCACCTTTGCGCTCTGCTTGGGGTAGCGCTTGCAGTCATTCTTGTAGTCGACATAGACGCAGCCGAATCGTGTCTGTCCAGAGCAAAGGTCAGCATTGGCAAACTCATTCATGCATTACCACACTACACCACGTTACGCAGGGACATACCTCATACCCCTCCGCCCACTCAAAGTTATCCATCAAACTCCACCCAAAATAGCCCCTCACATCGACTCCATCCTCCGCACTCGCCTGCGCCATCGCCTGCACATAGTCCTCAAAATACTTGACCCTAAACTCATCCTTCAGAATCTCCTCCCTGCTCAGATCATTTTCATGCAAGATCGACGTGCCATTTTCCGTCACGTATATGGGCGGGTGGTCGTAGCGGTTGCTTATCCAATTGAGCAGGTTGCGGAAACCTTGCGGGTTGGGCCGAAGCCAGGGAGATTGTGTGATTGGGCCGACGGATTCGCCCTGCTTGTTTTCGAAGAGGAGCTCGACGTTGCCGGTGTAGTCGGTGGCGGGGGCGGGGCGGGTTTTGGACATGTCTTTGACGTAGTTGGCGCAGTAGTGGTTCTATCTCACGCATGTGTTAGTTGTTCATGTTTTGACGTGGAAGTTGGGAAGTTGCCGGGTTGAGGGTAAGATGATTGGTACGCACCATGCCGTAGAAGTCGTTGCTCCCCTTGATCAAAGCTCTCTCCTCCGCAGTGATCTTGGGCAAGCGGTCGCCGAGCTGTTTCTTCATGCACTCGGGGTAGTCGCCGAAGTAGATTGGGTCTGCGAACCAGCCGATCCAGAACTCAAGGCGACGTTGGCAGGCTGCTTTGTCGTCTTCGCTATTTGCGTCCCATGGATACTGTTTCGACTTGTTAGTACGAGGAGCTTCAAGGCTGGGCTGAGTGTGGTTGATGGGAAGGGAGAGGGGACCATACCATCCAGTCGGCATTCAGGGTGATACCGATGTGCCCACCGTTCTTCTTCTCAAACTCGTCGCGGAATATCTTGACGACGGTGCCGTGGGCAACGAGGAGGGTGTGGCCTACGATCCAGGGTTCGGTGCTGGAGTCGCCTTCCGGGTTTTTGTTGCGGTTGGACGTGCGGCCTGGTGCATGAAATCCTTCGCTGTAACTTAGGATGGATGAGCAGAATCTATCAACGTGTCAGTTATGACTGTCCTCGAGCATGGCACAGTCCACCTCGAAAGTGAGCCAAGAACCATAAAAACAAAACGTACGGCTCATTGAACGTGATCCAGTACTTGACACGATCACCCATAGCCTCGAAAACGACACGAGCATAGCGAGCAAAGTCCTTGACCCATTCATCCTGGTTGCCCAGAGGACCGCCGTACTTCTCATCAAGAGCTTGCGGTGCATCCCAGTGGTACAAAGTTACAAGAGGCGTGATGCCTGCTGCAATCAAGTCGTCGACGAACTTCACGTAGTGTTGTAGCCCCGTCTCGTTGACGGGATCGTTGCGGCCACCCTTGGGAATGATGCGAGACCTGCAGGTGGTTGGAATTAGGTTTCATTGGATCCTAGGAAATGGTCTTTCATACCAGGACAGAGAGAAACGATAGCCCATGGCACCTGCTCAGGACAAGACCGTCACAGTCAGTATGACTCCGCAGTCCCTACTCCCGCCTCATGTTGTGATCTCGCAGCAAATCAGGATAGCTTCAAACACTACTACGAACCTGTCTCCTTCAACAATGCAATATCCTCCGCCGTCCTAAAGTAAGATTCGCACGCAATAGCACCATCAGTCCCGTCGGCGATCTTGCCGGCCTTTGCACAGAAAGCGTCCCAGATCGAGGGACCACGACCATCAGCATCGACACCTCCCTCGATCTGGTAGGATGCTGTAGCAAACCCCTATGACATTTAGTACTAATCAGGCGGGGGCGGGGTTGCCAAGACTGCATTAGAAACGCACCCATAAGAAATCTTTGGGAAGTGAAGCTTTCGCCATCTTCTTTTGCAGAGCAGTGTGCGGGACGAACTTGAGAACCATTGGCGAGGATGTGCTACACTTATGTCTGCAGGGAGAGCAAGTGTGTAGAAGTACTTCGAACTGTGTAGGTGGTGCGACAGCCTAAATCCGCGAGTGGAACGCGGACGAACTGCGCCGTGCCGAATGCGGTTCGCAGATGCGGGCAGGACTGCTCTAGCTTACATTCGAGTCACGAGGATGACTTCTTTACCATCAGATTTCCTGGATTGGCATAGTCTTGTGGTATCGAAGAATCCGAAGTGCATGTACTGTGAGCTTCCAATGTACCTTACGCGGCGTGATATTAGACCAAACGTCATTTCTATATGTCTGAGACTATGCTTTTATCATTTCACTTCATCCTTGTCGACACTTTATAGCATGAACACTACCCTGATATCAGGGAGCGGTGATGAGCCGCAGGCACCCAGCTAGAGGCGACAAGCATGGCAGGTGGTGCATGGGAACAAGCCCGTCTGTATCGGGCTCTGTCTTCGTGTCCTGGAACTGACAGCCAGAAGCCGCTGGTGCTCCAGACCGATTTGGACCGCGAGTCTGATAGTTTTGGTCAGACTGACGGACTCTCCGACGAATTGATAGGAGCAGTGCAAATGACTCACCTGATCACGCCAAAGTAGACGATTCGCGAAGATTTGCTTGAGGATACCACGAGTCTGGTCAAGCCAGCTCTACCATGATAAAGGACGCCTGAAAGGCAACCCCTTCCGAAGCCGTACCTCGGGAACAGTGCAAAGCCTTTCCAGCAGTACAAGAGACTCACATAAAGCTCATGGCGGATCGAGGAAGATCGTGTCCGTCGTTCAGCATGCGAGTCCTGCAAGCATACAATATTCTACCATGCAGTAATATCCTCGACTTCAGCTTCGCCAAACGTGCTGTCCTTCGTGATCTTCTCAACCTCTTGATCTTGAACCTCTTGTGCTTCGGCGATCGCACTGCCGGGCCGGCCCATGATGTCCGGCAGGACCTCACTGAGAAAGTCAAGAATATACCTGTTCACTTGCTCGAATTGAAGCAGGAACGCATCGTGTCCCTCAGGGCTGTCGATCTTGCTGAGACGCGCATTTGGTATACCAGCCGCAATCTGTTGTTGCTCTGCGAATGTGAAGAGGCCATCACTCTCGATGCCGAGGACGAGTGTTGGCTGCTCGATGAGGGCCAGAGCATCATGCAACGGGTCTTTGCTATCAAGATCTGGACAGTGCAGCGAAACATCGTGACTGTCGAGCTTTCTGGTAATCGCAATGTAGCAGTTCGCGTCGAAACGTTTGATAAACTTCTCTCCCTGGTAGCGTAGATAGGACTGTGCGGAGAAGTATGCTGTTGCTCGTCGTCGTTCGCTTCCTGACTGGATAGTCGTTGTTATGGGCGTTGCGCCATGGAATTGAGGATCAGTGACCGTGACGTTAGTGGTTGAGCCACCGCTAGGAAGTAGCGCTTCTTTTGTAAGAGGTTGCGACAGGCGCGGAGATGGAGGCGCGGAAGAAACAGGAGAATGTGCAACACTATGGTTAGTCGAGGAGCGGGCCACTCCAGCACGCTTGTGGCCTTCGTTGTGTATCTCGAAGTGATCGATCATCATGTTATTGCTATGCCGTTGACCATTGATGTTCTGCTGCCGTGATCTGTCAGGTGTGTTCCGGCCGAACCGTGACTCGAAAGAATCACGACTACGATATGTCAGAAGTGCTGCCATACGTGCTGCGCCTAGTCCTGCTGACGGTGGCTGTGGTTGATTAGCAGGCAAGATCACAATATCTTCAGTGGACGACGTACATCTTCGTAAGGATAGTAGCCATCGTCTGTAGGGACATCAGCTCCGATCTGCATATGCACAAAGATGTGACTTCATACCATATTTCGGATCACTGTAAATACTCTGTCTTTGAGCCTCTCCCCAGCTGATGCACCAAGCACTAAGGCGTGCAGACGTCGCAATGGGTACTATACATCTCACATAGTCTTTTCCAAAGTAAGCGAACTCAAGCACAAGAGCGCCTCCCATAGAGCCTCCGATGCATGCTGCAACTCGCTTGACTCCAATATCGTCGAGCAGTAATTTGAACAGCCTGATTTGGTCAATCGCGTTCGTCGTTCTGTCTTTTTTCCTCATCACTCACTTTACGTCGTCCCGTATCGTCGTCAAAGGGAACTCTGGACCATATCTCCCCAATGCAGGCTCTCCGTCCCTACTCGTGACTGGACTCGCGGTTCCGTATGGACTTCCCAAACTGTTCATGCATATCACAAAGAATCTTGAGACATCAAAAGCCTTGCCAGGTCCTCCCATCAATGGTCCCCACCAATCACTAACATCTGCGCTTCCAGACAACGCGTGACATATGACCATAGCATTATCTCCGTTGCTGTTGAGCTTCCCTCTTGTGGTGTATGCGACTGGAGCATTGTAGAGTGTGGTGCCGGACTCGAGTGTGAATTCTGGGATTATAGCGAAGGTCTGGTCAGGAATGAGGCTCGCGAATGGGTTCTCGGGTTGTTCTGTGAGTCGTTCTGGTGAGGATGTCAGCTCTGGTTACAACAAGCGAGGGTACTTGAGCTACGCACGATAACCCATCGAGAGGAGCCACCACAGGCAATTGCACTGGCCAGCAGTAACAATCGGACACTGGCGAGAGAGAGAGTAGGTGGTCGGTGAGATAGGCAATGTTTCAGAAAATAAAAGTGACGCTGTTTCGAGAGTCGGACCGAGGCTGAACACCGAGCCAAGTACATCAACAATCTGTGCGAGATTAGTTAACCTGAGTAAGTGTTGCGAGAAAAAGCGTCATGGATGTGGTCTTCGCTCCTGTCAAGCTGTAGCTGTCTTCACAGTAGTGTAGCATGTAATGAGATGTCAAAAGTGATTCTCGTTCGACTGTCAGACTACCAATGCAACATCGTACCAGCATGAAACACGTCCAGCTTGAATTGGACAGCAAACGTGAATTTCTACAATGATCCTCTAGCCATTCTGCCAATACTACTGCCAACAAACACCGTTTTCGAACCTGATCTTACACCTTCTCATCCCCATTCATGTCCCTCCCGTTTCGGCCCTGTCCCTCTCTTTCCTCCTCTGCCTCCCTCTCCTTGAACGTCCTCGCATACGGCCCATCGTCCCTCAGATCCGTCAGCCACCCACCCATGCCATGCGCATTCCCATTCCCGCCCGTCTTACCACTACCTCCAGTCCCCGGTCTCCTCACCAATCCTGCAGTTCCTGGTTGCGTCTCGCCACCGGTTTCAGCACCATCAGGGCCATCGAACTCGCGCGGGTCACGACCCTCGATTTTGAGTGGTCCAGCACCTCCTTCTGTTGCGGAGTCGATGCCACCGAGGTCGAATTGGATGCGTACGCCGGCTTCGCCTGTGAGGTAGAGGTACCAGTACATTGTCCCAAGAAAGAGGCTGCCGCCGACCATGTTGCCGAGGGTTGTGGGAATGAGAGATTTCCAGATGTAGTAGCCTTGATCGGGGTCAGTATGGGTGTTATAGGCAGGAATACTGATGCAAAAACTGTAAAGAAGGAGAGAGACATACCAACATTGATGCCCGGCGCACCAAGAAAAATGGCCATCGGAATGAAGAACATGTTTGCGACCACGTGGTCAAGTGCGAGCGCGACGAAGGTTGCGGTCGGCCACCATATTGCAATGATCTGTCCAATTTGTCAGTGTATCAGCAGCCTTCAGGACAGATGAAGTACATACCTTGCTGGTCAAGTCACGGCCTTGGATAGAAGAGAAGACAGCGAAGCAGACGAGCCAGTTGGCGCCAATGGCTCGTAGGAAGATCTGATGCCATGCTGGATTTACAGCTTTCTGGGTGGCGATGTTTATTGCAGCTGTCCGATATCTGTTGGCAATAGTGAGTAAGAGGTTCAAGTAACAAGCTGCACAGGCCGGTCGCCACACAAAAGGCGAGGCTTACGCTGGAGTCTCTTCGAATACACCACCATAACCACAAATAATAGTGACGAAGAAGAGCATGCCTGCGAGGTTTCCGAGCCTTCTCTGAGATTAGTTTCGAAAGGAGAAAAGCAATAAGGACCCTGCTGACCAGGAGACAACCCAGGAGATGAGGACTTCTTTCCAATTGACTCGTTTCGTGAGGAACGCTGTAGTCATGAACTATGTACAACCACAAGGTCAGCCAGTCCCTCTCTCTTGACGACTGATCATTGTTCACAGGATATGCTTCAGACCACGTACCATGATATTCGTCGTAAACAGATCCGCACCACTGATGACTATCATCACTAATCCAATAGGAAACAGCAATGCTCCAAACATCCTAATCAGTCCAGGTGCGTTGTCTTGATACCACGGAGCCGCGTTCACGGACACGAGCACGGCGCAGCCAAAGCCTAGCAAAGGTCCTGCTGCACATGAGTTGATGAAGAGCTTATCCAGACGCATGTGGGCTTTCTTGGCGCCTGTGCGAGAGACGAGCTCAATGGTCTGCTGAGGAGTGAAGGCATCTGTCATGACGGTGGACTATGTGGTGGAAGGGACCTGGGGTTTGAGAGATAAGTATACTCTGTGAGATGAGCAACCAATGCTTCGAAGTCTAGATGAATCAATTTTTACAGACTCACTCTGCAGCTCGTGAAGACTGGAAAGTGGTGGAGGATCGTTTCATGACCTGAAAGACTGGCGCAGCCCCAGGGTTATACATACTCCCGCAACAATCACAGACCAGGCTCGCGGCAGAGCGGCAGACATGGAACCGAAGACATAGACCAACTGATCCCTAATACCACACACAAGCATGCCAGCCATGCAGATTGACGCATCATCAGCAAGGTCCATGCGTGGCACTGCTTGGACGTGGTACTCAACCATCATATTTCATAGGAGGATCTGGCATTAAGCGCATAGAGCGACTACAGATCTGAATCGATCGCAGGACACTCCGTGATAACGGAGATAGTTTAAACGGAGGATTGACTGCAGCACGATCGTTTCATCTGTGTGATGCTGTCGAGTTTCTTTTGTCCAATATCTTGATATGCAGTATATATTGCTCGCGCTTCATTGAGACAAATCAATATATCGTGTTCTACACTACCCATCAAGTCATCACGACACCATGCGCTCACTTGGCACTTGTAGCACACAAGTAAGCGGCAGCGAGCAAGAAGATTCACATGCAAAGACGTGGGAGAATGAAAGATAAAAGAAGAACGTTGTTCGCTAGAACATGCAGGGCAGGGCCGCCGATCATGGATGTGAAAGATAAGCTCACCTAGGTAAGCGTGGTAGGCACAGCCAGAGGCAACAATGCTTCAATGCCTCAATGAATTGCCTCACTGTCAGACAACTCCAACCATGAAGAGTTCACCAGTGTCATGCGCGACGCCGAGCACGATTGAGACGGTTGACAGCTCGGAAGCCACACACAAAGGTCAATCTTAGCGTGCTAAGCTCGTCACAATCGTGAGGCACGGCGCAGCCACACCGCTCTTAAAT
>Ga0058702_10000500_pt1 | contig 16353 bp, 24 predicted proteins | sample AgamicOrSfe_FD_83781 | JGI IMG/M metagenome (GOLD analysis project Ga0058702, IMG submission 83781) | Agave microbial communities from Guanajuato, Mexico - Or.Sf.e | ecosystem: Host-associated > Plants > Phyllosphere > Phylloplane/Leaf | place: Guanajuato, Mexico | collected 2012-05-30 | reverse complement strand
CAATAATGCACAACTGCTAGAACATGCCACGGTCGCAATCGTGCTCTGAAGTGAGTCACCGAGAAACGACAGTGCCGCTCTTAGCCAGTCTAGCCAGTCTAGCCAGTCGTTCATCTGTTTTAGCCTGAGCAGGTTGCGACCAGTGAAGATCTCGTACACCCCCGTGCTCCAACAGTCAAAAGACAGCTGGTCTGACGAATCAGAGCGAGTTGGCAAGGCCGATCACGGATCATGTGATAAGCGTTTCAAGCTCGGAATTGATAAGCGATGCCGCTCGAATTCTACCTCTAATCTAGTCCGAAGCGCGTCGTCTCGTTCCAGGGTCACGATGACTCGAGTTTCAGTCACGTTTTAGCTCGGAGCTTTGGTATTGTCCTGCCACAAAGCGATTGCGGACTATGAGCACAATGGCAAACCAAGTACGAGGGAAGCACAATATACTGATCATCAACCCAAACTCAACACAGTCAATGACAGATAGTCTTGTCGAGCTCATTGGTCACAGCTCATCGAACAGCACATATCACTACTTCACAAACCCAGTATCCCCATCGAGCATCAACAATGCCGCAGATGGCTTACTGAGCACACAAAACTGCATTGGACCACTCTCCTCACCAGGTTTCCTAGACACATATGATGGATATCTTGTCGCCTGCTATTCAGATCATCCACTTGTATCCTGGCTAGAACAGCAACTTCCTTCACACAAAAAAAAGCACGTCACTGGCATCTTCGAGGCGAGTGTCTGAAAAAGCCTCAAAAGTATCTCTAGCACCGCCGCATTCGGCATTGTGAGCACTGGGAAAGTGTGGGAAGAACTTCTTACAGCTGCTGTGACCAAGTACTTCCAGCAGGCGGACGGTAATCAGGACGTGCGTTCTTTGCTCTTCGCTGGTGTGAAAACAACAGGGCTCAATGCTACGGATCTGCATGATGCGCCGGCCGAGGAGGTGCGAAGACGAATGAAGGATGCGACGAAAGGGCTTGTCTCGCGCCCAGATCGCGACGTTCAAGCGATATGTCTAGGCTGCGCGGGAATGGCAGGAATGGACGTGATTGTAAGGGAGGCATTGGTTGAACAACTTGGCTCGAAAAGAGGCAACGATGTTGTCATTGTCGACGGAGTGCAAGCTGGAGTGGAATGGTTGGAAGAAGTCTTGGGTTGACAAGGTCTTGGGTTGACAAGGTGAAGTGTCATGAATGTGATATTACAGTATATCCAGGCCGCAGGTCTCTTGTTCTCTGGTCGTGATCGTGATTGTTCTGGTACTTCTGCGCCGTGCGCATGGCTCATCGGTTCGCAATAGCGCCGCCAGACTGCATCATCTGCTCGTTGTGTTCTTGGAATCTAGCACAGACACTGCGTCAGCTACAAACTCCACGATCCTGAGTATGTGAGTCTCAGGCACAAACCTTTGCTGAATGCGCTCTTGACCCTTCATGTTCTTGTCCCAACATCGCATAACGCATCCTTCCTCTCGTGATGAGATTGACTTGCTGGAGAAGTCGTCGACGCAATCGTTGAAGCATTTGTCGACGAGCTTGCTGTACATGCCCATGAAGTCTGCGAGTTGGTTGTGTCAGTCCTTGGTCCTGATCATGGCTTGCGGGGAGCAGTGACCTTTCATCTGCCTCTTCTCCATGCGCTGCTGCAGCTCTTGCTGTTCTGCCTGGTTGAGTGCTTCCATGGCGCTGATCTTGTGCTGGAAATGGTGATTGACTTCGAATGACCTTGTGCTTCAAGTCTTGCAATTCCAGGCGCATATGTCGGGCCGAATGAAACGCTTGACATGTGTTAAAGTCTTGCGTTTGTGAAGGGGCACAGATCTTATGGTGCACATGGAAGAAGCGTTCTGCAGGACTCAAATCACCCTATGCCTGGTCCGTTGCTGCTTGGTAGTCTGTGGAGGCTCAGAGAAGATGATGAATCACTTGATACGCTGACCTCTTGAGCACTTCAGCTTGACCGCGCTGCTACAAAGACTCTTGGAGGAACGAGAGAATGATAAGAGTCTCCGTCTGACAAACTCGTTCTACCACACTTACTGCTGAATCTCTGCCATGATAGCCTGCATGAGTCCAGCTTCCAACGACTCTGATTCAAAGCTCGCAACTTCCTTCGCAAAGTAATCACCATAGTCCTGGTCATCCACCTGACACACACTACCCGCCACTGGCAGCTTCTCTTCCAGCAGATACTCAATAACATGCCCGTATGTGCATGTGCTGACCGCACTCGTGCTGCAATGTCCATACGAATGCTGCTCAAGCAGAATCGCATTCTTCCCCAACTTCTCAGCGAGTCTGCGTCCAGAGGCGATTGGCGTCGCAGGATCATAAGTGTTTGAGATCATCAGCACCGGCGTGTGGAGCTTGATGTCATCAAACGAGCCCAGCCATCTTTCGTTGGGCTCGGCATACCAGTGCCGGCATGGGATCGTGCCGAGTGACCTCGAATCTCCAGCTATGAGTGATAATTTTGTCATGTTCGCCACAAACTCGGACCACGATGACAGGGAGTAGTTGGTTGCCGGCACTGCATCTGTGCATAACACTGCGGTGCCGCTCTCAGCCATGCCGAAGCTCGAGAGGTTACGAGCGCTGGCAAGCATGAAAGAGGTACCATTGCCTTTGAGCAGATCGCTACTGATTTCGGCGAACCTGAGCCAGGACCTTGGACGGTAGAGCGTGCCGTATAAGAAGCTCTTGTAGTCGTAGTATGTCACCAGCCCGGCAGCATTATCGCTACTCACAGGTAATGGCCGAGCGTACAATGATGACAATAGATCCAGGACTGTCGTCTTCGAATCCTTTCCCAGGCCAGCAAGGGGGCACCTCTCTGCTCCTACCTTGTCGCATATCTCAAAGTACCCGTCAAACATATCGTTCTGACTCGCCAAAGACGTATAGCCCCATTCATAGATCTCCCTTGCATCGAAAGGAGACCTGATTCCATCCAGAATCACTTTGTGCAGCTTGTTCGGAAACATGCCAACAAACATGGCACCAAGATTCGTTCCATAGCTGAAACCCCAATAGCTCACATGGTGCTTCCTCTCGGCATGTAGTGCATCAACAATTGATGCAATGTCGCGAGCCACGGAAGGTGTGTTGACGAAGGGCAAGACGTCCGCGCCAGAGTTTGCCTCACATTCCTCTGCGATGAGCTGCCCGAAACTGTCCCATATGCCAACATCATGGATGTTGAGATTTGGCGCTGTTGTGTCGAGGATCTCCTGGAGTGCAGCTCGAGTCTCCAGCGATTGCAAGCAGGTCACTCGAGGCAGAGTCTTGTTGATGCCTCGGGGATCAAAGCCTAGGATGTCGTACTTGCCTTGCAGGATACCGTCGAGAAGGGGTCCGATTCTGTAAGTCGAGCCGGTCCCGCTTCCACCAGGTCCGCCGGGATTGAAGATGATCGTGCCCTCGGCAGGATGCTTCGTAGCTAGATAGCGTGTGATGGCAATGGAAGCAGTGCGGTTGTCCTCGTGATTCATATAGTCCAGCGGCACAGAGAGATTTGCGCATTGGAAACGATCGCCGCAGCCACCCCACTGCAAGTCTGTGGTAGCTAGCCCAAAAGCAGACACATCATTGGCGACTGTCTTGCTACGCCAGTGGTCCAGTAGTGAGCTGATAGGCGATGACGGGAAGAGCAGGTAGCAATTGATGCCGAAGGCGAGCCATGCGGCAATTCGCCAACGTTGTGGCCACTGAGACTTCTGCCAAGTGACACTCCTGTCTGCCTCATAGTGATACTTCTCCATCCTTTCTCTATTGCAATGTAGATTCCTAAGAGACAGAGCAAGTGTCAAGAAGGACGACACGAAGGTGGTTTAGATGATGGCGTTATCAGCTTGAATGCTCGAAGGGGAAGGTGTTTTGAAAAGTGGAGAGTCACGAGAGTGTAAGGCACACATTCACCCTTTCGCGCTTACGACGTGCTTCAGTCCTCTCATCCATCGTACTATCGAAGGCAAGATGTCCTCTATCTGGTCAAACAGAACGCTGAGCACAACAATGACAATATCCTGTCGCTATCTAGCGATGTTCTCATCCCTAAAATTACAGCTGCTTCAAAAAGCGATTGGCCTGGCCGACTCTATGGCAGGCAGCACAATCTCACACTTGTGATCTTTCGGTGCAATCAGGAAGAAGTTGAGTGGCGCCATACTTTCGTCCGTCACCGTTTCTGCCAACTTAGCTCCCTTGAGCTCTCTGAAGAAAATGGCGACAGCATATCTGAGCTCCATCCGGGCGACATGGATGCCAAGACATGCTCTAGAGCCTGCGCCGAAAGGATTGAACACCGCGCGAGCCTCTACTGAGACAGCATTGGGCGAAGGGATGTCTGGCGATGTGATCCATCGTGTCGGATCGAAGCTTGGATCTTTATGTTAGCAAGACTGTGCAATGACAGCATTACTGAAGCACTTACTCCAATGGAGCTTGCCAGATCGAGGGGTCTCGATGCAGTGTCCAGGCTTGAGTGCCTACCGTGAAACCCTCTGGAATCACCACTCCCGAGAAGACCGCGCCGCCTTTGGGCACTACTCGGGGCAGACTACTTGGTGCAGCTCCGTACAGGCGCAGAGTTTCCTCGATGACGCCGTTAAGCCAGGGAAGGTTCATAAGCTCATTCTCGGTGAAGTCTTCCGCGAGCGCAGCCACTTCCTCCTCAAGCTTCCGTTGCAGATCTGGACGACTCAGCACACACCAGACTAGGTACGTAAGCGTAACCCCAGTGGTGTCTGTGCCAGCGATGATGATGTTCATTGCCTGACGAGGAATGAGCTTTGACCATTTCGCCGAGGGTATGTCTACTGACCTCGATCTTGACATCCATGTCATCGAAAGTGCCTTCATCCTTTTCAGACTCTTCAATGACTTTTGCGAAGATGTTCTTCTCGCCTTGGCGGGATCTTGCTATCTGTGCAGCACGACTTGCGCCTTGCAGTATGTACTGCGAGGCTGGTTAGTTATGCAGTATCTAGCACGATAGTACAGCATACATACCTCATTCGCATTGAAGACCTCCTGGATGGCTGCAATGGGAACATACTTCAAAAGTCTCAACACAGGAAGCTCCACAGATATTCCGGCGCCTTTCGTCAATTTCTTCAACACTTCCATGAGTTTAGTTTTCTGTTTCATCATCAGTCAAGAATCAGTGATTACAGCGGCACGATCATACATGACCACTCTTCAGCATGCCAAAGTTCTCACCAAAGGCCAGATGCGCAGACACATCAGAAGCCAGCAGTAGCCACCACTTGAAGACATCTGCTCGCCCAGCGATGGCGTGCCGCTTTATCTGCGACACAGCAAGGGCAACATTCTCCCGTACAGTGGGCTCCCAATGCTCGACGATATGTGATCTACTGAACGGCCGCGACAAGAGCTTGCGGCGTTGAGCATGCTGTTTGTTATCGACCATCGTGAAGACACCTGCCAATGTTGTCAGTACAGCGTGAGCACGCAGACGCGATATTAGCTTGGGAACCCACCTAGTTTCGGGAAGTTGGCCATGCGACCATACCAGTCGCTCTTGCGATAACCACTCCCGACGCGATGAATCTCCTTGAACCCATCGACGCTGGCGATGCTGATTTCCGTGGGCGCGATGCGCACGACGGACCCGTACTTTCTGTGTAAGTCATCGATGTGGAAGCTCCGGCGGCCACTCATGATGGCTAGCTTCAGAGGAAGGCGACTGAATCGAGAGTAGAAGGGACCTGGGACGTGCTTGATTGGCGATGTGAAAGCATTGTAGGTGATCTGTTTGTGTGAGTTGTGTGCTGACAGGATTCATGTGATTTCAGACCTTGATGATGGGGATAAAGATTGCACAGACAATCAACAGGCGTACAAGCTGTAGCAGGTCGATCTGGAGGTTCGTCATGGTCGAGCTGGACGGCAGAACGTTGGGTATACAAGATGAGCTGATTTTGGTCGCAGATTACTTTGAGATTGGAGGTATACAAGAAGATATATAATTGTCTACGCAGCGACTTGAGCTACGTGCGGATCTGAAACCACGCTACTCTCACCTCATACTTGGCCCCATCACTCATTGCTACAAAGAGTATGGATAAGCATGGGGGAACCTTATCAAGCGTCGTGGAGGTGGAAGCTTTGGCCCCCAATCCCCGCCAGCTTTCGTGCTGATCACGATGCCGGGCTTGAACTGAACGGAGTGTTTGGTCCGCTACGCGGCATGAGGTGTGGCATTCAAGACGTAGACGTCTGCGTCAAGAACAGTTCAGTTCAACCAGGAGTCGTGCAAAGCAACGATCCTGCGATTTTGTCACCGGAAGTCAATTTAGGCCACCGTGCCGAGTACTCGGAATCTTTCTTCGTCCCGGCAGGGGCAACGGTCTGCACATGGAGTGAGAGGCTTATCTACAGAGGGCCTTGCTTGATGGGGACACCGTCATTCACGGCAGAAAGCCTCATTCAACCCTTTTTCGAACACTAACCTGAAGCATCCTAGCCACCATCCTACTCTGAAGGGTATGCAGAATACATGAACATGGTAGTACCACCTCACAGTGTGCATCAAAGCAAACAATACAGTACTCCAGATGGACGTCGCCGAGCCGAAGCTGATGCTATGCTTCGGCGGTGAGCTGGAAGGACCCTGTTACTACGGGAGTAATAGCTGGAGCGAGGAACCGGTGGGCGGGCATCTAAGCTCAAGCTCAAGCTCACGCTCAAGCATGGACGTGGGGCAGGATTGAAGGATGTGTGTGTTGGCAAGCCTGGCAAGGCTGCAGGATCGAGAGCGTGAATGGACGATGCCAACATTGTTGGTGGACATTTATTCTCCCAGGCCGGACAGTATAGCCAGCAGTACACCAGAAAGCTGTATTCCGCACTCACTACGTCTCCTGGCTTGTAGGACTACGTAGGTGATAGGAAAGGAAAGGACCAGCATCCGCGGAACAGTTCGGCAAAGGATCATGATAAGGTGTTGTAGGCATGGCTGGAAGCAGGATTTTGTTTTTGCTTCCACCCCAGAGACCATTTCGCGCTACAAGTGTGCTTCGTCTTCTGATTAATTTCTACAACATATTATGAGCGATGTGGGAAGCCGGCCATCATCATCCTGCCGGCTTTATCAGCTGTGGAGTGGAGCCAGTGGAATCACGTGCTCTATGCCAACGACCATCGGAGCACGCTCCTGTAGTACATATCGCATCGTGAGTATCGCAGCATGCTGGGCCATTGAACCATCAGCGAATATGACACGTCAAACAGCCAAGCTTGGCTTTGGCGACAACTGGCACGAAGATCTCCAGCACGTCGAGAACCAACATGTCGAGCCTGGTCAACAGCCACAACTCGTGAATGACCTCCGCGTCGAGGACATAGCCACCGTGAAAGACCTCGTGACCGTGCCGCCACTCGTGTCAGAGACGTGGCGGATGTTCATGCTTTCACCTGAAGTACAGAATGTCAGTCCGTTCTTCCTCGGCGGTGACGACATTCTCGTCGCATATCCAACCAATACATCGACTCCAAGCTCATAACGATGCGCTGGAACAACCGGCATTTCTCGCGTGCCACCGTCTTTCATGTGATGATCCCAGGACATCATCTGCAGTTCTACATGCTGCGCGCCACAGGCCGTGAAGAAGGCCTTTTGACACATCGCTCTGGACTAAGGCGTGGGCCTTGTACTGGGGAGTTTGTTCTCTGGGGCAAGAACTTCTATTAGATTGCCGAGGACTGAACTGGCACGCTTTTTTGGCGCATGCATCGTTGTGCGCGTATACTGTTTTTGCTGAAGTTTCACCTTGGCGAATGGACACCACAGCAGTGCGTAGACTACCTTGTCGAGCATGTTAGGCATGAGCGTGCGACAGCTGAAGGTGAGGTTCGGATGATCGTTTGCGGGTGATTATACGCTATTATATCAGGCTTCGATACATCCTTGGAGCGCTGCAGATGTACGCACTGAAAAAGGAGATGATCGATAGTAAAAGGATGTCGGAGAAGAGTTTCCATGACTTGCTTTGTGCTGCGGCAGAACATGATGCCGATTGAGGATCTTCGAGCTTTGCTGGCGGGGCAGGGTGACGAAAGAGATTTCACGTCGTCGTGAAGGTTTCATGAGGCACATAGGTGATGGAACGCATGAGGATATCAAGAAAATCAAAAGCTAGACACACCATCTCTTGCTACGATCAGCCTCTCTATCTTTAGTCCACCCATGCCGCAGGGCCTTGCTGACACAATGGCTCGCTGATGAATCTGATATGACGTCACTGCCTCCTTTTGTGGCGACTAGTTATTACATGAAGCTTGAGCGGGCAGCGTACACCCAAAGGCCTGTTGCGTAAGTGCGAGGTCTTCAGAATATCATTGACATCGAGATGTTCTTCAGTGCATCGCTGAGTCGGATTAAGTTTTTGTAGTAATTCTTATCACGTAACCGGACTCGACACCCGTCCTCGAGGTTAAGACAAAAGCCCGTGAAAAGTTTAAAACAACAACGCCAAGCAGATAAAGGCACGTAAGTATTATTAGCCAAGTGGTGCCTTAGAGCAGTAATGGCGTCTACTCCTACGTAGCCGCTTCCGTTTCTTGGTGTCGAGCAGCAGCGGTCAAATGCTTAGATGGTCGTTACGACAGTTATGACCGATATAGTATACAGCTGTTACCCTAGACGTCTGGCATGCTGCCCACTATGGCCTGCTCGCACAGAATCTCTCTATACTAGGTAGTGTTGCACCGTACTGATTTAATGCCTGCGTTAGTCCGGCCGTCGTCTTTACTATCAGTACTTAGCAGGCAGCGCACGGGGGAAACAAATGGTACTCATAGGGTCTCGCGGGTGTAGAGACATGTGTGTGCGATGCCAGCTGGGATGCATCTGATCATGTTGTCTGTCGCAGCAGAGACGGGAAGCCACGGCGTTAGTCACGTGAACTCGGTTGAGCTTCCTTGAACTGTCCTGGCCCTGACCTTCCTATTCCGTTCGGCCTCCAAGCCCATGACACCATCAACCTTATACTGCAAAGCGCTATACCATACTCCTTGCCGTCGTTGTTTCCTAGAGGAACTCAGCACAAACGCAACACCTCAGCTCCTTTTCCTCTGCATCGACATCCTATGCCCGGTATGACGTCGAGCTTCGACCCTCGCAAACTGTTCAATGTCGAGGGCCTAGTTGTTCTAATCACAGGCGGAGGGAGTGGCATCGGACTCATGGTACAGGACCATCTCTCTCATTAATACTCTATCGTGAATGCTAGGATCACAGTACTGCTGCGGACGTGTCCGTGATGCAACTATGCAAGCCCCCTTGCATGTAACACGAATACCCATCGTAGAATCGAGCGTCGAATGGCCGATTTTCGTTGCAAATGTACTGGATTCTGATCTTGAACTCAGACTGAACGGATGTAGGTAGCAAAAGCATTGTCCGCCAACAACGCCAAGGCCGTCTACATCGTAGGTGCGTTGCTCCTAATCCTGTACCTGTCCCGCCTCACGAGCTCACCTCCCAAGGCCGCCGCGAAGCCTCCCTCAAGTCCGCGGCCTCTCAGTGCAACAACGCCAACGTTATCCCCATCGTCGGCGACGTGACGTCCAAGTCCTCTCTTTCAGACATTGCCGACCGAATCTATGCCGAGCACGGCCACCTCAACGTGCTTTTCTCCAACGCCGGCATCTCAGGTCCCGCGCCTTCTCCCGCACCACTACGTGCGGGTGCTGAGACGTCTGCGCTGATGCAATGGCGCGACACGCTTTGGTCGGTGCCGATGGATGACTTCACACAAACGCTGCACGTCAACTGCACGGCTGTCATGTACACAGTTCTCGCCTTTCTGCCACTTTTACTCGCAGGAAACGAGCTCCGCGACAAAGACCCCATCACCCGTCGCCAACGCTCCCAGATCATTGTTACCGCCTCCGTCGCCTCCTTCAGCCGGACAATCGCGCACAATCCCGCATACCCCTCCAGCAAAGCCGCTGTGATGAGTCTCATCAAGACGCTAGCTACGAAACTAGGCCCAGAGGGCGTAAGGGTGAATGCGCTTGCGCCGGGGTTGTATGTGTCTGAGATGACGGCGGGCAATAATCAGGTTAGGGAGGGGAAGAGAGGAGATGAGGAGGGTGCGTTACCAAAGGAGGTTACACCGGAGGGGAGGATGGGTGGGGAGGAGGATATGGCGGCCACGGCGCTGTATATGATGGGGAGTGGAGGGGCGTATTTAAGTGGGAGTGTATTGTTGACGGATGGGGGCAGGTTGGGACTGTTGCCAGGGACGTATTAGGGAATGTTTATAGCGATTTAGCTAGCATGGTGTGTTATTGAACTGGCATGCAATGTGATGATAATACCTAAGGCATCGTGCTCGCACGGTGGTTGCCTGTCGACTACGACGAGTATTGAGTAGTATCTTCCGCATGTTACCATAGGATTAATGTGGCTATGGGATATCAGAGCTTACCATCTATAAGTTAGTAGAAATGTGGTAGCTGTAGTCATAAATTCATTACTCAGATAAAGGAAGGAGGTATCTAGTATAGCTTTAACACGATACGGGGAGGTAAATTATTCATTATCGAAAGCAATATAGAGTTCTCGACGCCAACGCCGTGACATTAACGCAAGCAACAGACGTAGTCTAACTCAAGGGCGTGAGCGCATGTCATAACCACATCCAAAGCTAGGTATATAGTTTAATAAACTAAAATAATCCTCCTTACTCTCCCGCTTTTCTCTATTGACTCGTACCACCTTCCCACTCCTTCGCCGCCCTCCTAAGTAAGCTACAGCACTCTCCCTCCCTATCCTCCACCTTCTCCCCAGGCACATCTCCATTCGAGTCCTTCATAGTGGGATCCGCTCCCCTCTCGAGCAACAGCCTCACACAATCTGAATTTCCCGCTTTAGCCGCCTCATGCAGTGCCGTTCTACAGTGCACATTCGTCCTCCTCGACGCCCCTCGGGGCAGCTCTTCCTGCACTACTGCGTCGATAGGGGCGCCGTGGTCGAGTAGAAGCGTGATTAATCCAAGGCGGGTGTCTGTGAGTAGCTGAATTCGAGTTTTTACTACTGCTGCGTGCAATGGGCAGGACAGAAGAGGTGAAGCGCCGTGGGCAAGTAAGTCGCGCACTTGAGTCGTCCATCCTCCTATCACTGCAAGGGTGAGGGATGTCTGATAGTTTCAGAATTGCTCGTTTGGATCGTAACCGTGGATTAGGAGGAAGGAGGTTAGGGCGGGGTAGGGGAGGCGGAGACTGGAAAAAGGAGAAGATAAGTATGCTTACCACGAGGAGGCTTACAAGCGAGGAAGATCAAAGAAAACGAGATAGGAAAGGAAGAGAGCGTACGTTTGGCGCGCTATCTAATTCGGTGGGGTTTTCTTCAAACAGGCCTAGCCTCATGAATGTTGGGTGTTATACCTGAGTATGGTCGGACTCGTCTGCAAACTGCCAGAGGTCGGATTATGCTTGGATGTGATATCCCAGCCGCGCTGGACCATGGCTTCAAACTCAGAGAGAACGTGCGAGACGTCCCAGTCTTTGTCTTTGAGGCCGTGAGTAAGGGTCAGGACTTCCATGAAGTTCGACTGGGAGGCGTGGAGGTCGGACACGGTGATCTGCGGCGCGGTAAGGCGTAGCGAGGGCGTGGAAGACGGAGAAGGGATAGGGTCCGGAGTGGAGAAATTGAGATGAGGTTAGGAGAGGGTGTTCTAGAGATAGAGACAGATCGGAAATATCTATGTCCTACATAGCTTACATAGTACAGCTTATACGTGCGTCAGCAGCCTCGTTGTGGTTGAACAAACGCGGTGTACTGCCCACGTCACGTGATATTGGAACACCTCATAGCTTCAGCAATTTCACGTTCTGACACTTTCTGCTCCTACCTCACCTCACACCTCAATATATGACACGTCTCTCTTGCCACCGCAGTCATCCCCCTAATCGCTTACGTACCACATGAGCTTCATACAGGGTTGTCGCTTAGCTGCAGCGTGAGACCATGTTGCCTTGTTGCATCGACCAATGGGTTTGCCGAGAAATTCGCCATTGCTGTCCACTCTGACAACTTGTCCTGGGCAATACTGGACATTCAATACCAAGTCGCTTACTCTCGACTTCTTAAATCACACTGCTGACAAGTGTGTGCATTTGTATACCCAACCAGGAAGGTTACATGAAGAGTGGTGGGAATCGCATGCGAGTGAAGCAAGTGGGGACGAGTTCCGAGTGATTCGCCATTATGCTGAGTATGAGTCGATCGGACTTGTGAGGGGTACCTTGCGCCTAGGAACAGATTCGCGTGGTCTTTGTGGACTATATGAGTAGAGCTGCGCTTGCTTCTGTCTTAGCGAAAGATCATTCAACCCGGATATCCCAGCCTTTTTTCCCTTGTCCCCCAAGTCAATGTCTGCTCAAGAAAAGGGCAACGTAGCCGTCACGGCTACCAGTGAGACCTCCTCGCAGACCGGCACCCATGAGCCTCGTCATTGGTACCGATCCACATTGTTCAATGCCTTCGTTATCGGAGGTGTCGGCTTTACTGCTCCAGGGTTATGGAATGCAATGAATGCCCTCGGTGCTGGTGGAGGACAAAGTCCTTTTCTTGGTACACAGGCCTTGTAATCCACCCTGGATAACATGGAAACTAATCCGATGTCAGTCAATGCTGCTAATGCGTTAGTCTTCGGTATCAGTAAGTCAATCAAACCTAGACCAGTCGCACGATTTCAGAATTAATCCGTGACAGTGGGCTTCCTCTGCCTCCTCGGTGGTCCAATCGCGAACAGGATCGGCCTCTCCTACACCCTCCTGCTAGGTGGTATCGGCTACCCCATCTACTCTGCCGGTCTATACTGTAACAATCGCTATGGCACAGTCTGGCTCGTCCTCGTCGGCGCGGTCACATGCGGTCTCAGTGCCGGCCTCTTCTGGGCGTCCGAAGGCACGGTCGCTCTCGGCTATCCCGAGCCCAGTAAACGTGGCAAATACATGAACATTTGGCTCTGGTTCCGCACTGGCGGGCCCTTGGTCGGCGGGCTTATCGTCCTCGTTTTGAATCACAAGGCATCGCAGAAAGCAAAGGGCAAGGTCGAGCCGCAGACATATCTTGTCTTCATCGCACTGCAGTGTCTAGCCGTCCCAATCGCGCTGGCCCTCTCACCGCCCGAAAAGGTCCAGCGCACAGACGGCAGCAAAGTCGTCATTGTGGCGGAGAAATCCTCCAAGCGCGAGCTCAAGGCGCTGTATCACGACCTCAAGCGCAAAGATATCCTGCTCTTGCTCCCTGTCTTCTGGGCCGCCTACTTCAACCAATACAGCGGCAACTTCCAAACCTACTACTTCGGCGTGCGTGCCCGCGCCTTGATTGGCTTCGTCAGCAACTTCGGCACGCTGCTCGCCTCGACGCTCATGTCGCTACTGCTGGACTACAAGGGCATTGACGTGAAGAAGCGCATCAACTATGGTGGCATCTGGGTTCTATTCTGGCACGTACTGGCCTGGACGTATGGCTGGATTGTGAATGAAGAGTTTGCGCGCACGCAGCCGGCCTATGACTGGACGGATCCCGGGTTTGTGAAGGGCTTCTTTGTGCTGCTGTTCTGGGGCTTTGCGCAGCAGACACTGCAGAACTGGTTGTATTATATCGTGAGCACCAAGACGGACAATATCGCGCAGTTGTGTAAGTGGTTTTGCCTTTTTCCTGACTTCGTCACTGGGCTCACCCTCGTTCCCTATTGCCCGTTCTCTTCACATCACAATTAGTTCGTGGCTGACCATGAACCAGCACGTTTCTGCGGCATCCTCCGCGGCCAAGAATCCTTCGCCCAAGCCGTGTCCTTCGGCCTCAACACGCGCAACTGGTACGCCGGCAACGTACCCCTCGGCGTCAATACCGTCCTCCTCGCTCTTTCCGTCTACCCGACTTACCTTGTCGTGCGCGACCACGTCCCTGACGAGACGGATAAGTGGGCTGCGGAGCGTGAGACTGAGAGATCACAGGCTGGCGTAGAGAAGGGAGATGGTGGAAGTAGGTCGTCGGATGAGGAGGATGCGGACAGGCAGGGGGTCAGGCAGAGGGTGACCGAATTGGGACGGCAGAGTGTTAGTGTGGCTGATGGGACGAGGTTGGCAATTGGACAGGCAGGGGCGCCGGGGGCTGGAGCGATTTGATTTCGAGCATATTATCTGTGGACGTGAAGATTGCGATGATTGTCGAAGACGTGGTTAGTGGATGTGTGTTAATAAAGATGGGGCGATTGGAGGTCGAGAGACGATGGCAAGGTGTCGTTCTCTCAAGTGTTTGTAGTGTCTGGTTGTGTCGATGGCACACATGAATCAACCCTTTCGTACCCAAGCTGTCTTTCACTTTCTACATTGCCACCAGACCAGGAGTATCACGCCCATTAGACACACCCAATCACACCAAGCTTACACAGCTTCGATACGATTACAGTATCCCGCAGAGGACACCTTATAGTACAATCTTGACATCTGTGCCTGTGCAAGCTTGTATGCTCCGGATATAAAAGTTTTTCTTGGGCCGAAATCTTGCTCATCTGAGGGCCGTAATACCATCATCTCGAATAGTGCAATGACGCTGGCAAGGCAATATAGGTATGTGTTCCCTCTTCCCTCTTCCCACTCCCGTATATCTCCTAGCCAGGATAATAGCTGAATAAAGGATGTCAAGCGTGCCGACTAGAGCCTTGTAACACGTAGTCTCGCAGTATTCGCATCCGCAATTCCTTGCTTCCGCAGAAACGGCGATGTTCCTTTGTCAAGCACGTACTTACGTGCTGAGTGTGTTTGCAATAGCTGGGCTGAACCAATGGGTCTCGAGGCAGTATGATGCACAGCTTGCTTCTGGTAGGGGTACTGAGTTTAGCGTGTCAAGATCGGGGCAAAGTGTCAGTAGCATAGAATTCTACTCTGCTGGCTCAGCTTCGCAAAACTGCAAACGATACGAATGGGGATCATGGGCATGATGTGAACGGAGGTGACAAGGACTGGGAAGCACGATCTACATATCCAGAACGTTACTCTACAGCAATGTCAGCAAAGGCCAGATAGATGCAGTGTGCCAAGCCAGGTATATCTAGGTCCAAGCTGTACACACTTACAAGACTTTCATAAGGGTGTAGACAGACTTATACTAGACATGCAGGAAACGACAACGGAAACATCGACAATGCCATGCGTCACCTCTGGCTCGTCTCGATCCCAATGCATACGAGTCTTTTGGGTAGACATCGTAAAGCACCTACAATAGGCATTTACCTGACCCCTCTTCCTGCCGTCCACAATCACATCCTCGGCCGCGACCCCGCAGTCAATACTACACCTCCTACGCCAGCTTGCTCCACCAGCTAGTTCTTCAGGCCTGGAACATACTTTAATCTGAAATCGCGAGTCGTCACATATTCTCCTCTCAAACGATCCATCGTCTTAGCCCGATCTCAGGAGCTGGAAACTACCTAGCGGCACGAGCTTCGTCGGCAACCCCCTCGACTATCCCACAGTCGTACCCCGATCTGAACGTGTCCATATCCACATCTACAATGGCCGAGACCGACAAAGCCACACCACAAGTGACGCATCATGGCTGGGGGACCACGGCCGCAGAGGTGCGTGGTCCTCTTACAATCACCAATCACCACAGTGCATCCTTTGAACATTACAATCATGACATCACTTCCTTACAACGACTTCACAATGCTAACAACCTTCCCCAGCGCCACGTCATCACGCACGCCCAAAGTATGGCCGTGCTCTCTGCCGCCATTGCCAAGGCCAGCGAGATGGGCGTGCCGCAAAACATTGCTGTTGTTGATCCGAGCGGGTGAGTGAGTGGGGTACTTGGCGTATAGTGTTGTCCTGATCTGCTTTACTCTGCTTTGCTTTGTCCTGTCGAGGATGACACCTCTGGATACACAACATACAAGCACAGCGCGCGTGGACATACTGAGTCCGCAACTACACACTTCCCTTCGCAGGCGGTTCTACTCATTCCCGCTTCACCCCTCCCGCGGCCCCTCCACCTCCTACACATCCCTAACGTCTCGTCTCCCTCTCAGCACCCACAGCCTTCATCCACATGGACGACTCCTTCCTCGGCTCCGTCGACATCGCCATCGCCATCAAAAAAGCACGCACCGTCGTCCTCTTCAACGGGATGCCCTCCGACGGCATGGTCACAGCAAGTCAGCCCGGCGGCGGCGTCTGGGGGATCCAGGGGACGAATGGCGCATTGGTCACGTTTGGGGGGTGACTGCCCGTGTATCTGGAGGGCAGGATGGTTGGGGCTGTGGGTGTTAGTGGGGGGAGTGTGTCGCAGGATGTTGAGGT
>Ga0058702_10000493_pt1 | contig 16522 bp, 23 predicted proteins | sample AgamicOrSfe_FD_83781 | JGI IMG/M metagenome (GOLD analysis project Ga0058702, IMG submission 83781) | Agave microbial communities from Guanajuato, Mexico - Or.Sf.e | ecosystem: Host-associated > Plants > Phyllosphere > Phylloplane/Leaf | place: Guanajuato, Mexico | collected 2012-05-30 | reverse complement strand
TCCAGGGGAATGCATGGTAGTGTACGATCTCTCTGCTCGGCAGAACGTAACATGTCCGTCAAAGGATGCGAGGCGGCTGGTGCGGCTTCCTTCTCGCCGTCTACGGGTGACATGCGTACAGGCTGAGGCGTTTCACCTTCTCTCGATGGTGTCGCCACAGCGATGCTGTTGTCGTCACCCACTTGTTTGTCTGTAACGTCGGCAGGGACTGGTGTATTAACCGTGGTAGGGGCGTCGGTCTGTGTCCCAGCGTTTGTGCTGCCCGCTTCGACGAGGTCTGCCGGCGTAGTGGACGCAACGATTGCCAATAGTTGTGTTTGAGCAGAAGACTGCGGATCATTCGGAGCTCCATCGTAGATGTCGACCGATCTGCCAACCACACTGCGCCTGCCTACAAGCTTGTCAGAAGTGTCGAAAAGTGCTGGCCGGTAATAGCCCTGATGGGACACATTAGCTCAGTACACAAATCACATATCAAGGATGCTCGACCTACCATTGAACCCAGCATTGCCTCGTCGTAGCACTTAAATCGGTAATGTCGAGTATCTTGATCGGGAACTCGCAGGTGGAATTCGAATTGTCGTGAGCCGTGTGCAAGATCGCTGTAAGCAAGCGTGCAAAACTTCTGTTTCAGCTCCTCTGCTAGTAGAAAGTCGTGTCTTCTCCGCAGGTTCAAGTCTGCATATGGCAGATCACTGCTCAGAAGCATCTTCAGAAAGGTCTCCGTGACGTCCGAACTGCCATATCTCATGACGATCCTCGAATTCTCCACGACCATGCCGTCCTCGATACAGCATATTGACGTTTTGTAAGCTCCTATATCGACAATACAACATGGAGAATATCCAGCACCAAACGAGGCGGAGACGCTTTCTTGGATCAGGCACACTCTATTGAATCCAAATTCACGAAACATCATGTCTAGCATGGTCGTCACGTAGTTTTTTTCATAAAGATCAGGGACCACCAAGACACAGCTGTATTGCTTCCAATCACCTCTTCTGTTCAGGCCAAGCAGAATCTTCATGGCTTCCTCGATAACGACAACGACGTCCCTATAGATTTCATTTTTGTCGGTGTAGTCCTTCTCATTGAAACTACCGTATCGCAATGGCCATTGCAGCTTGTATCGGCACTTTGACCGATCTGGCACGCGCAGGGCGGCTTGTCCAACATAGCAATCAGGTGCTGCTTTCGGATCTGTGGGCACTTCTGTCCACTCAATCTTGTTGATATCGTTGTGCTCAGTGATGATATCTGGCTGGCTCTTTCGATTGTATGCCATCGCCTGTTCCCGTGTATTGGGTACGAAACGTATACCCTTCATACGAAGGCGGGCTTTCAGATCAGTAGTCATGGCCGAATATGCGTCAACGAACTGGTCGGTCTGTTAGCCCTACCGTAGTCAACATTGATGGGCAAGGGACTTGCCGACTCTTCGAAGCCGCCCAACCCTTCTTGGCCATCAGCCTTTCGACGCTTTGGCCGCGGCTCACCTCCATTCTCTTCTGATTCACTCTGTTGGGCACGCCGCGCAACCACCATTGGCACGGTCTTCGGTAATGGGTCACTTGCAAGCCCAATGCGCATATTCTGACTGCCGGGATGTATAACTACGACACGGGAGCCTGGCGGCCCACCGAGATCTGGCCTTGTCTCGACTTCAGGAGTCGCATCCTCGTGGACTGGGCCTCCATCGATGTCCATCGCCATGCTATTCGCACTTTGCTGGGCCATTGCTCTGTCCTTGTCACGAGCTGCTTTGGCTAGCCGGTTTCGAGTTTCCTCGGCTTGTAGCCTGAAGGCCATGATTTGGTCATCACGCTTGAGATGGTCACTTTGTAAACAGTTAGATCATGGGACATCACGTTCTTCCCTTGCACAAGGCATACGTGTAGTAATTCTTCTGGTTCAGAAGTAAGGGTACAGGCCATGATGTGAAATCCAGATTGTTGTCCTGCCGCTGTAGGTCTACTCTGATGAGCTTTCGATCACTAGGCGCGTTGAACACGTATTATCTCACCTGGGTTCTCGCGTGACCTCTTCTTTGGCGGCATCTTGACAAATCGTACTCAATGCAGCGGTATCTTCTTTGGCACTGTGATTGCGACCAAAGTCGTCTATGGCTTGTGAGAAGATGAATAGAAGTGGCAAATCGGCAATGACTACCTAGGTAATAATGGCTTCTTGTTCCTCGGGTAGGGTCATGTCCCGTGATGTGTTTGAGATGTGTGGACCGACACTAGCGCCGAGGCGAAACGTCTTTGTGACCGCCGTGACGATGATGTGATCGCCGCCTGCACTGTAGCCCCGTAAACATACACTCTTGCCGCAACCGCAAGAACTCCCACTGTGCTCCTGGTATATCCTCGACTGTACCTGAACCCCCACACCAGCACTATAAACCTTATCCTGTAGCACCTTACACCGACTGCGAACTGGGCCGAATTCTAGACTCGAGTTATATCGTCACTACCACCGGGTCGAGCATTGAGTTATGGGCCTTTCCTTCTCGCGCATCCTCTCACTTGTATGGTCAAAGAAAGAGATACGGATACTCATCCTGGGCTTGGTAGATATACCCTGATGATATGCAGACAGCATTTGTCACGCTTCTCTAATGCTTATGCGCCTTGAAGGACAACGCTGGCAAGACCACACTATTATACAGACTCAAGGTACGAATCACCGGCTTACGTGGAAACTTCAGAGCAATGCTAAGACTGTCGGCACACCAGATTGGCGAAGTAGTCACGACAATACCGACGATTGGCTTCAATGTCGAATGTAGGGCAATACAGGCAACATCAGACTGTCTGATCAAGGCTAATGCAAGGAAGCCGTAACATATAAGAACCTCAATTTCAACGTCTGGGTATGTGCTGCTTCCGCTGGTCCAGCGTCTCTACAGTGCTTATGAATTTCCAGGATCTGGGAGGCCAGACCTCGATACGACCATACTGGAGATGTTATTATGCCAACACTGCTGCTGTCATATTCGTTATCGACTCGACGGACATAGAACGGCTAGGGACAGCTGCGGAGGAACTATCAGCAATGCTGAACGAAGAAGAACTACGAGACGCGGCATTACTAGTATTCGCGAACAAGCAAGATCAACCAGGGGCAAAAGGAGCAGGTGAGATATCCGAGGCTCTGCGGCTTGGAGAGCTCAAAGATCGCAATTGGAGTATCGTGGCATGCTCGGCCATTGACGGCCGGGGTGTACCAGAGGGCATGGACTGGCTTGTGGTAAGCTTTGAGGTCTGCTGTGGACGTGTATTCTTATCAATGCTAATGAACACCAGGGAACTGTACAATCGGACAGCACTTGACGACAGTCTCATAGAGATGGAGTAAAGTGCCGAGCTGGCCTCACGATTACAACGACATGAACGAGAAGCGGAACAAGGGCCACGAAATGGAATCAGCGGTGGCCGTGCATAGCAGTATTACTATCTTCCACGAACATCATTCCGTAACATGGGTAGCACTTCGCTAGGTCTGCCGCCGACACACCGTGCCGAGACGCAGATACGTCGCACGCGGATCAGTCGACGTCTGGGCATGCGCAACAGGCAGACCTGGACAGCACGAATGCTAGACATCACTACAGGCACGAGACAGAACCAGCGCGCGCGCGCCAACGAGAATCAACGCAACGTAAGATCCGGTAGTGCACGTCAAGCTTAGAGACGTGGAAGATCAGTGACTAGTGTCAGCCGAGAGTCTTAGTCAGTAGTTCTACAATGTAGATGGTTCCGTCGTGATATTGTGGCCTGCCTATTCTGACTCGTGACATGGCTGCCCGCAGGGTTTCCATTGACTTTCAACAAAATTGTGTTCACCTCCATTCCCCGTCTTCACTTGCTTCACTCATTCGCAGGTTCTGAAGTGTTGAATACCTGTCGACCACTGGGAAAGACGTGAAGGTCGCCGTCGCCACTATCTACTGTACCCCTCAACGACCCCACCCTGTTCGTTTTGTACCTGAGGTGTGTACCTTGAAAGACAGCAAATACTTCACGGAGGCAGTGAAGCGCTCTGACCACTCTGACTACCAATGCCACTGTGAGGACTGTTCTGGTCACGTCTTGCAGAGAAGGATGAGGTGCTTGAGCAAGCCAGCCATGCGCTGTCATGCTGCGCGTGCGACAATCCCAACAACGCGCCGCCACTCGCTATTCGTAATCGCAGGGCGCAATGGCATCTATCAGGAGCGTCAACTCCATACGGAAAGCTTTCTCACAGGTCGAAAGACATCAGTTCTTGCGCCTCTGGACACATTCGCAAGGAGGCACATAGGACCGTCAGATGATTCCATCGAGCAAATGGTCAGAGCATTGGATCCTCCTGCAAAGTCTCTTGAGGAGTTCGTCAAACAGGTCGTGCCTGCAGACATCTTGTCTGATAGACACCTCAAAGTTGCTGGACCGCCTGGATCTGGAGATCAAGCTGCATCAGAGTTCGAGGGGTACACGGAGTCTGAGCTCTTGACACGACTGCGAGCCATTGCTTCAAAGAACAAGGTGTTTCGTAGTTACATTGGCTGTGGCTATGCTGGTACTCGTGTACCTGAGGTCATCAAACGTACGTCAATAGTTGAATATCCTGCTTTAGCTTTGATGCACATGATCGCATTACATGACAGTGCAGGTTCTAATGATCCTCTAGGTAATGTGCTCGAAGGTCCAGGCTGGTATACAGCCTATACCCCATACCAGCCCGAAATCAGTCAAGGACGACTTGAGTCGCTGCTGAATTATCAGACAGTCGTGACAGAATTGACAGGACTAGCTATATCAAACGCGTCACTACTCGACGAGGCTACAGCAGCGGCCGAGGCCATGACCTTGTCACTGAACGTATTGCCGTCCTCGCGCCAGAAGCGCGAGAACAAGACCTATTTCGTGTCTCACCTATGTCATCCTCAGACTATTGCTGTGCTGGCTTCACGTGCGGAAGGATTTGGCATCAAGTTGGTCGTAGGTGACGTGCTGCAGGATGACAATAAGGCGGTTCGAGATGTCGGCGAAGACCTCATTGGAGCCCTGGCACAATACCCGGACACGGAGGGAAACGTTGAGGACTTTCGCCGACTTGCAGATGTGATCCATGGCGTCAAAGGCACTTTCAGCGTGGCCACAGATCTGCTAGCCCTCACCATGCTCACGCCACCGGGAGAGTTCGGTGCAGATGTCGCTCTGGGTAATGCACAACGGCTCGGTGTCCCGCTTGGTTTCGGTGGGCCACATGCAGCTTTCATTGCCTGCAGTGATAAGCACAAGCGAAGAATACCTGGACGACTCATAGGAGTATCGAAGGACAGAAGAGGGGAGCGTGCGTTCCGACTAGCATTGCAAACACGAGAGCAGCACATTAGACGCGAAAAAGCCACCAGCAATATCTGCACAGCGCAAGTTCTGCTCGCAAACATGAGTGCATTCTATGCTGTGTATCATGGGCCGGACGGTCTCAAGCAGATCGCTCGCAAAGTTATGGCTGGTGCTCAGGTCATCGATCGCGCTGTCAAGGCTCTTGGTTTCGAAACGAGTACATCAAGCAAAGACAACGTGACTCTCTTCGATACCGTCGTAGTAACTGTTGGCTCGCAGAATGCAACGAAGCTCATCGAATGGGCAGCTGAGCACAAGAACATCAATCTAAGGCTATTAGATGATGCTAGAGTCTCAGTCACAGCGGATGAGACTGTTGAGGAGACTGACATTAACGACATCATCGACATCTTCAAGAACTTTGCACCAAATAAGCAGAAGCTCGAGTTGTCGTCTTTGAGCGAACAATTTGAGCCGGGGAGCGTTCTGCCAGAGCACTTCCGCAGGACATCTGCATTCATGACTGACAAGGTCTTCAATTCGCACCACTCCGAGACCGAGCTGTTACGATACATCCATCATCTTCAGTCCAAAGACATCTCCTTGACACATTCTATGATTCCGCTCGGTTCCTGTACGATGAAACTCAACGCGACTACCGAGATGGTTCCAGTCTCGTGGCCGGAGTTCTCCTCATTACATCCTTTTGTTCCCGCAGATCAGGCTCAAGGCTACCACGAGATGATCAATGAGCTTGAGGAAGATCTTGCGGAGATCACGGGATTTGCCAAAGTCTCTCTGCAACCTAACAGTGGTGCTCAAGGAGAGTTCACCGCATTACGTGTGATTCGGAAATATCTGGAAGAGCAACCCGGAAAGAAGAGGGATATATGCCTGATCCCCACTTCAGCTCACGGCACTAACCCGGCCAGTGCGGCGATGTGTGGTATGCGAGTTGTCACCATTAAGTGTGACCAGAAAACAGGTGATCTCGATATGGAAGACCTCAGAATGAAATGCGAGAAGCACAGCGAGGAGCTTGGTGCTATTATGATAACGTATCCTAGCACTTTTGGCGTTTTTGAGCCAAGGGTCAAGGAGGTGTGTAAACTTGTCCATCAGCATGGCGGTCAAGTCTACATGGATGGCGCGAATATGAACGCCCAGATTGGTCTCTGCTCCCCCGGTGACATTGGTGCCGATGCGTGCCATCTCAACCTGCACAAAACCTTCTGCATTCCGCATGGAGGAGGCGGACCGGGGGTTGGACCCATTGGAGTCAAGTCCCATCTCGCGCCTTTCTTGCCAGGTCATCCACTGGTCGCGACTGGTGGCGCAGAGGCCATTGCTCCTGTCAGCGCTGCACCATGGGGAAGTGCCAGTATCCTGCCAATCAGCTGGTCCTACATCAAGATGATGGGCGCAAAGGGACTCACTCAGGGTACAAAGATTGCTCTACTCAACGCGAACTACATTCTTGCCAGACTTAAGCCTCACTACAAGATTCTGTACACCAACAAGGACGGCAGATGCGCTCACGAGTTCATCCTCGACGTTCGGGAGTTCAAGGATACAGCAGGTATCGAGGCCATCGATGTGGCAAAGAGGCTACAGGACTATGGTTTCCATGCTCCGACAATGTCGTGGCCTGTTGCGAACACACTGATGATCGAACCGACTGAATCTGAGCCGAAAGAGGAGCTCGATCGCTTTGTCGATGCCCTGATCGCAATCCGGCAAGAGATCAAAGATGTCGAGGATGGTACACAACCGAAAGAGGGCAATGTACTTAAGATGTCGCCGCACACACAGAAAGATCTCTTAATTGGAGAATGGGATAGACCTTACAGCCGTGAGAAGGCTGCTTACCCGGTGGAGTGGCTGAAGGAGAAGAAGTTCTGGCCATCAGTTGCGAGGTTGGACGATGGTAAGTGAGCTGACAAAGCTTCACTGAGCATCACTAACATCATTCGCAGCATATGGCGACATGAATCTGTTCTGCTCGTGCGGACCAACAGAGCAAGGTATGACTGGTCATGAGGCACCAATGCCAACATAGAAAAAGATAGAGGGTCATTACGGATTGAGACCATTGCTGGCAGTTATGGATATCTTGAATGGCGCAAACAGACTGGGTTTCAACACTGCATAGCGTACCCGGGAAAGCTAGGAGGAAATAGGACATGAACTCGTCCTGGCAGCATATCGTAACATAGGTGGTATAGGCGGCGACAGTTTACAGTAGACGGGTGATCGAAGTATTTCAAAGGCGTGAGCGGCACGCGGGGCATTTCTTGCTTTTCTCCCACATTGTGACTTGCCATTGCTGCCGTGTGTTGTTTGGAGGCAATCTCACTCGCATTCTGTTGTCACTGCCGAGGACTGCCAGCGTGAGGTCTCACGAGCATGTCACTCTCGCCAAGTCGTCACCTTCAGCGTCCTCCGAGGGATAGGGCCTCCGAGGTCGAGTAGAAGTAGTCAGTGATGTCATTCTCACCAACCACACTTCACCTTTATATTGTGTTTGTCGCCCGACCTCACGACTGCCCAGATTGATTCCTGACAGCGGGACTCGACCCGATGATGCTAGCCCCAGTAACTCTAGGCTGGCTATGCATATTAGCAGCAGAGAGTCATGCGCACATCTACCCAACATCCTTTGCAAACACAACCTGGGATGACGAGAACTGGTCATTGACCACGCATTCGCCTGATCCTGGACACTACCAAGCTCGAGCGAGTCTCTCCAACGGATACATCGGCATCAACCTTGCCTCACTGGTCCATTCTTCGAGGTTGATACTCCGGTCAATGGTGACAACATCCTCGGCTGGCCATTGTTCGACCGTCGGCAGACATTCTCAACCATTGCTGGCTTCTACGGCTCATTGCCAGGCTTCCCTGCCAACCAGTCCAACTTCCCATGGCTGAACGACTTGGGCTATGAGAGTGTCATCAGCGGAATCCCTCACTGGGCTGGTTTGGACCTAGAGTATAATGGAAGCTTTCTCAATGCTACGACAGATGTGGATGAGATCAGCTCGTTTTCCTCAACGTGGAATTTCAGAAACGCGACTTTGCACTGGCAATATACTTGGACACCTGCTGGTGGTCTGCCCTTGAATGTCACATATGCTATGTTGACGCATAAGCTGTATATCAATCAAGCCACTGTGCAGATGACCATCAGTGCTGCACAAGCCGCTAATGTGACTGTCTACGACGTGCTCGACGGCGATGCCGCTGTAAGAAGTCTGCCCCATAGCTCCGGTTACGAAGAAGACAACGGAACAATCTGGTCTGCTGTACAGCCTGTCAATGTGCCATACGTCACCGCATACACATTCTCCAAATCGACAGTCTCCGGTGGCCTCCCTGGCTATACTCGCACTCTATTGAACTCGCAATCTGTAGTCGGCACAAACGGTTCCTCCATTGCTCAAGCCATTCAGCTCACTTTGGGCGGGGAGTCTCTCACTGCTGTAGTGACAAAGTATGTGGGCATTGCGTCAAGCGATGCCTTCGACGACCCAGTTGAGGTTGCTCGGAGCGCTGCTACAGCTGCGGCAACTTCTGGCTTCGCAAGTATGCTACAGTCTCACACCGAAGAGTGGCAAACACATTTCACGACGAACTCTGTCGATTCTTACCATCTACCCAATGGCTCACTTCCAAATGACCAGAACATCATCGATCAACAGATCATGTCAGTCACGAACCCATTCGGCATATTCCAGAATACCGTCGGCACCAATGCTATTGCTGCTGCCAACAACAGCGTCAGGCTTGACAACAATAGCATTCCAGTTTGTGGTTTGGGTGCAGACTGCTATGCTGGGCTCATCTTTTGGGATGCGGAGAACTGGATGGCCAGCGGACTCGTAGTTGCTCATCCGCAAGCTGCCAAGCAGATCGCCAATTATAGAGTCGCCAAGTTCAAGCAAGCACAGCTTAACGTCAACGAGGCCTACACATCATCCCAAGCCAACACGAGCTTCAGTGCTTCGAGTGCAATCTTCCCGTGGACTTCTGGCAGGTTCGGGAACTGTACTGGGACTGGACCCTGCTTTGACTACGAGTATCACGTCAATGGTGACATCGGTCTCGAGCTTGAAAACCTCTACTACGTGACTGGAGACTCGGCGGCTTTTCAGTCGTCGTACCTGCCAGTATACGATGCTATCGCACAAATATACTCAGACTTGTTACAGTTCAACGCTTCGAGCGGCCTCTACACGCTTTCGAATGCGACTGATCCCGACGAATATGCGTAAGTCTACAACTTTCTTTGGAACAAGGGCACTAATGAAGCATAGTAACCATGTCGACAACCCTGGCTATACCATGGCCTTGATTAAGACTATCCTTGAGCATGGCAACGACTTCCGAACCCAGTTCGGCATGGGCCCAAGCGCCACATGGACGAGACAAGCAGCGAACGTGGAGATACCAGTAAATACCGATGCTGGGATTTTCCTCGAATATGCTGGCATGAACGGTAGTATCGCTGTCAAGCAGGCTGATGTAGTATTGATCGACGACTTTCTGGACAACCAAAATCCCTACACCTTGGCTGACCTAGACTATTATGCTGGCAGGCAGTCGTTGGATGGCCCCGGCATGACTTACGGTGTGTTCAGTATCGTTGCATCAGAAGAATCGCCGTCCGGCTGCTCGTCGTACACTTATGACCTGCAGGGTTCAGTACCATATGCGCGAGGACCATGGTATCAGGTATGTCGTGGCGAATTGTGCGACGTGTCACAATCCTTTCTGATCATTACAGTACTCGGAACAAATCAACGATGACTTCACAACCAATGGTGGTACTCACCCCTCCTTCCCATTCCTCACCGGCATGGGTGGTGCAAACCGTGTCGCGGTATTTGGCTATCTGGGACTTCGTCTTCGTCAGGAAAGTGTCAACATCAATCCAATGCTGCCACCACAGATCTCAAACCTGGCATACCGCACATTCTACTGGCAAGGGCACGCCATAAATGCCGTCGCAAATCAAACACATACAACACTGACACGAATGGATCTCGCATTCCCAGGCGCGAATGCTACATACTTCAACACGAGTATTCCTGTTACGCTTGGATTCGCTCCCCAGGTCCTCCAACTATCCTTCAATAGCAGTGTAGTGATTCCAAATAGACTTCCAGCCGCAAACCTTACAGTGCCAGGCAACGTGGCGCAGTGCCGTCCCGTAACGTCCACACAAAGCTATCTGCCTGGCCAGTTCCCATTGGCAGCTGTCGACGGCGCAGTGGCCACGTCCTGGCAACCAGCCACGAACGCTTCTGCCTCCATCACAATCGATCTTGGTACTGCAGGCTGGGTACCTGTGACTGGGTTTGCATTCGACTTTGCGCAATCGCCACCAGCGACGGTCCGGGTCACGTTCTCGAACGTCTCGACCCCGACGCCAGCGCAAGAACGGGTTGCTCTACCCGGGCTGAATGTCACGATAAGTGACCCTTATGACGCCGCAACAGCTGCAGATTTGACTGCGTACATGAGCAATACGACCGAGATCACGCTCAGCACGCCTGTGTATGGTGGCTCCTTTGCAATGTTGACTATCGTGGGCAACCTGGCGGACGACGGGACTGGCCACGGGGGTAGTGTTGCCGAATGGGCTATTGTCCAGGAAGGCAATGAGCCAGTCATGCAGAGATACTTTAATGAAGACCTGATGTAGGCTTCTTGCACACTTATATTCATGTACATATCTTGTTCGAGGTGGCAGGTCCGCCCTCGTATATACATCACTATTAGTCTCTGTAATTTTACACCAACAATCCATAGACACAATTTCACTTAATTGAGATACTTCAACCCTTGCTGAGCTCTGCAACAAACCAGGCCGTGACAGACAACCTTCAAACTTATTTGCAAGATGGAGCAAGTCTTGACTTTACCAGTGCGCATCATGAGTGCCTAGCTCTTCCCAACCTTACCTCAAGCATTGAGGTAACAGTACGCACCCAGGGACGTCAATACACTGCCGACGACCGTGTGGAAGAAGTATCCCGAGATCCCAGTTGACATGCCCATGTAACCAGCTGGAAATTGTCAGCAGTCATCCCACCGCATCGCCGAGTCTTGCGGCCATCCATGTCCCACACTCACCCAAAGAGGCAATGCTCGTCAAATACACGCTCGATATCACGATCGCCGCATCCTTTGAGCTCCCAGCCACATTGCCCGTTCTCGTCGGAAGCAAGAATCCCAAGCTATCCGTGAGGATCAACGTCGCGATCGACAGAGCCAAGCTGGTGAGGCCGGCGAAGCGCGCAAAGTATCGTGCCATCGGGTTGTCTATGGGTGTGGAGGAGGAGCTCTTGACGGCGCCGGCGGGCTTCGGGGTGAGGTCATTGATGATGCCATCGGGATTGAGAAGGAGAGGGATCGATTGGAGGGCGAAGAAGCCGGAGGAGGCGTATTTGTAGATGGTGAAGGGCTTGGAGGTTGCAGAGTCTTGGTTAGCGGCGTGCTTCAGGTCCTGGTCGGTACACTTACGTCCATGTTGAAAGAGCGGGAGTCGCTGCAGAAGTGAGGAGGTGAGCAGTCAAGGTGTGCAGGGTGTGAGAGGTCAGTTGTAGCAGTGCCCCGAGATTGTACTTCGTATGTACTGTAGTCATCGGGGACTCATCCGACGGGAGCTTACAATTGGGGAGCCGGAACGGGCATCACCACATCTTGCATGGAGCTTGGGCGTCGTGCCCCTCGTCATCTTCAGCCACGCCAGCACAACATTGAAGATAGAGCTGTTCCTTCCATCCTTGAGCTTAGTCAGTCATGTCTCAGCTACGACAGCCAGAATACGCCCTGTCAGTGTTCCGATACGATGGCAGGAAGGATGTCTTCCATCGACAGTCCGTGCAGCGAGAGCTTCGAGCACATGAAGTCCTGATCCGCACTACCCACGCGTCTCTATGCTATACAGACGTTCATGCAAAACGCCGTGGCATAGGACTTGGTCACGAAGGTGTCGGTGTCGTGGAGCAGGTTGGCCAGGCAGTCACAAGTCTACGTGTTGGCCAACGAGCAGGATGGGGGTATGCAAGTGCAAAGCAGTCTGTATCATATCATAGCCTGTTGACCTAGGCTCCAGGTGGCTGCATAGCGTACGCGATTCCTTGTCGTCTCATCAAAACGAAGCTGCTCATGTTTCACTATAGTCCTGTGGTCACTGCTCAACCTGTGTGGAAGGCTATCGACAATACTGTGCATCTGCTTCCGGCTTCGCCTACTCTGACCTAGACCAAGGCGCGTTTGGCGACTACAGGTGTGCACTCATCGAGACCATTGGCAGGAACTATCTGAGTTGAGTTTACAGGATCATCGACGCGGAGTTCGCGTATGCAATACCAGAGGATATCCCCTCGGAGCACGCAGCGCCTTTCATGTGTGCTGGTGCATCAGTCTACGAAGCACTTCGCGCTGGCGCCGTCAGGCCCAACGATCGTGTGGGAGTCTTGGGCTTGGGCGGTTTGGGGAGCATGTTGATACTGTTCGCCAAGGCACAGGGATGTGCCGTGACAGCAATATCCGCCACCGGGGCAAACGACGACAAGATCCAGAGTGCCTTTGAGTTAGGCGCTGACGAGTTCAGAGCAGCAATACATCCCGAAGAGTGTGTCTTCAGGGATTCAGCTTCGGGAGATGTCAAGTCTAGACTGGCACCATACTCAAACATCAATGTCCTGGTTATCTGCTCTAACGAAGTGCCCGACTTGAAAACCATCTTTCCACTTCTGGCGAGACGGGCAGTCATAGTACTTATGTCGATTTCGAAGAAGTCGCTGGTCGTACCTTATATGGACTTTATACTGCCGGGTCATAAGGTGAGACATATTTGACTACTTCCAATATATGGCACAGCACTTATCATAACTAGATCATTGCGTCCACAGAAGCCTCAAGACGCAATCACATCGACATGTTGACTTTTGCTGCTCGACACAAGATTGTGCCACCAATAGAGAAGTTTACATTGAATGCCGACGGTCTAAAAGCAGCATTTGATCGGCTCGAGAGTGGCAAGATGCGGTACAGAGGTGTGCTAGAAGTGCCGACGAGTTGAAAAGGACGTCAGTGTCCTGCGAGATGGTCTTGTTGCCTCGATCTCGCAAGCCGACAATGACGATACTCAAGCATCAGGTACTACAACCTCTAGCCGGTCACTTGTTGACTGACTGACTGACTGACCGCCCAAGCTGAAGTCTATGTGAGTGTCGGAGCCTTTGCGATAAAGGAAATCAGCCGAAGGTACTGTAAGTGCCGACCGTCCGTCTGAACTGGTGTACGCAGAGTAAATCACTCGGATTTGCCTCAACAAAAGCCTCATCTTCTCTGAGACATGCGCGACTCTTGCGAGAGAAAGAAAGCCCTCGAACGTGACATGCGATACGTGGATAAACTGCAAGATTGTCTGTTTCAGCCTCGGATGTCAGCCTCATGTCCAGAGCCTCATCAAGAGTGCGCGCCATGGCTATTACTAGTGCGCTCGAGCCAGATCTTGCCCGGTGACTGTGACGAAAATCGCTCATACCTCTGCATATCTGACGGCGGCTGCCGCTACGGAGACGAGACAACGAAAGACACGATACGAGCCTCTCCTCGCACGTCCTTGGAAAGTGTCCCTCTGCTTTACCGTTTCATCAGACTGGGCTGTATTCATGTCTAGATAGAGGCGCGCCAAGTTGCCAACAGATATGAGATGCTTCTGGCATAATTGCCTCACTGCGCAGAGTTTCCTATATATCGCCTGCCCGCTCGTGTTTTCTCTTGCCTGCAATCGCCTCCCACTATTCGCGCTCGTCTGCTGCACTCCTGCCAGCTTCAGCACAAGATGGTCATCGAACAGCCCAAAGAGCTCCCGTCGCGTGTCACATATACTGATGATGTCAAGCACGTCCTAGAGCCCCAGCTCCGTATCGCACTAGTTCGGCGTTGCGCAGAAATCCATTGTCCATCATCGCACCAATCCGCAGGAGAAGTGTTGACCCGGCACTGGCTTTCCCACCGCAATTCAGGACATTGTAGGCACTAGTCGACTGGAATGCTTAATCGGTTACCTGTTTCCAAAAGTGCAAGACTGATGCGCGGCAGACTTCATGCGCTTGACTATCATCGTATCCCGGTTGACGAGCTATATTCTCGGCTTTCGACTTCACCCAGCCAGGGTCTTTCCAGTGAAAAAGTGGCTCGCAAGCTCAGCGAACATGGTCTTAATGCGCCTTTGCCTCCTTCACCGCGATGGAACAGGAAGACCATGTCGTACCTGTTCGGCGGCCTCGGTGCTATCTTGTTCGTGGCTGCGATGGTGGTCTTCATTGCCTGGAAACCATTGGGAGAACCGGCTCCTGCTGTAGCTAACCTTGCTCTGGCGATCGTGCTTGTTTTTGTTTGGATTGCACAGGCCAGCGTCAATCTTTGGCAAGGTATTTTGGCGCATCTCGTGGCCTGTTTCCCACGAAATATTAACGTGTTGTGCAGATTTCTCCACGTCCACGGTTATGGATTCTATCAACACAATTGCTGCCAGGTTCGTGTAATGCTCTTCGTGATGGCAAATGGCAACACATCGACGGCAAAGCTATCGTACCTGGCGACGTTCTGCAATTGACAATGGGGAACAAGATTCCTGGCGATGTTCGATTCGTTGAGTGCTCCTCTGCACGCATTGATCGTGCTATTCTGACCGGAGAGGTATGACTATCCGGCTCCGAAATGATCGCATTCCGGCTTCTGATCAGTGACAGACTATGTCTCGTTGGGGATCTGCAACGAGCACAAATGACAACTATCTGCATCGGTATCGCTGGCACCCATATCGTCACCGGTCGAGCCATTGGCTTTGTTGTTAGCACGGGAGACAGCACCGTTTTTGGCCGCATCGCCAAGCTCACTTTTGCACCCAATACAGGTCTCACTCCTCTGCAGAGAGAAATTCTCTACTTTGTCGCCATCATCGTCTCGCTCATGCTGACCATGATTGTGGTGGTCATCATTGTCTGGTGAGTCTTCCATATCTTTGCATATGAGATGAAGGCTAACTCATCTTAGGGCTGCTTGGTTGAGGAAGGCATATCCTTCGTGGGTCTCGTTACCTACTGTTATCGTCGACTGTGTCTCCCTTGCTATTGCTTTCATTCCCGAGGGGATTTCCTATTGCAGTCACTGCAAGCTTGACGACCGTAAGCGTTTCCCCCATCTCTTCTGCTTACTAGGATCATCATCTAACGGACTGAATTGTCAAAAGAATTCCAGGCACGTGAGCTTACTGTATGCATGATTGGTGATGGTCTCAACGACGCACCGTCACTAAAAGCTACCGATATTGGTATTGCCATGGGCAGGTAGGTCATTTAAGAGTCTGCTTTACCCTCGCACAATGTACTCACACCGAGTGGGTCCGACATCGCAATCGAAGCAGCCGACATGGTCATCCTCAAATCTTTCGCCGCCAATGCATTGTCGAGGCGTTCCGCTACGGACGTGTAGTCTACGACAACCTCAAGAAGACAGTCTGTACGTCGAGCCTGCTCTGTTATCATCCTCGTGGTGGCAAGTTACCGACAAATTCTAGGTTACCTCCTCCCGGGCGGTAATTTCTCAGAATTCTGGCCCGTCATGACCAACGTGCTCTTCGGTCTTCCTCAGGTGCTCAGCAGCTTCTTGATGATCATGTAAGCCGCCTCTTCCCTCCCCCTTTTCTCCTGCCTGGTTAACCTCGCTGGAAATACTATAACTTTGATACGGGTCGGAAGTAGTGTGTCAGGAGGTAGCCTGGTGGATGCCTCGCGAAGACGGCATAGTACTAAAGAGGCTACGTCCTCGTTCTCTACGTTGTCAGACATGTTGCTGAAGGCGTTATTATCGATATATCTATTATTAATTAGCTAGCTCGCTTAATGTGGGTTGCTTCCCAGGATACTAAAAGTCCTAGGTTATTAAGTATCTTCTATATTAGTATTCGTACATTATATATCGGCTAAGTATAACCTAGTATAATTATTAATAATACCTTACTATTAGTATAATATCTAAGACTAGCGGATCCTCGATACTCTGGGTATATCTATTATTAGATAGAACTTAATAGTAGAACTTGGCTATAGAGATATATTAGTAGATCCTTTAAGGCCCGCTAAGGGGCCGCTAGTATATAG
>Ga0058702_10000492_pt1 | contig 16553 bp, 19 predicted proteins | sample AgamicOrSfe_FD_83781 | JGI IMG/M metagenome (GOLD analysis project Ga0058702, IMG submission 83781) | Agave microbial communities from Guanajuato, Mexico - Or.Sf.e | ecosystem: Host-associated > Plants > Phyllosphere > Phylloplane/Leaf | place: Guanajuato, Mexico | collected 2012-05-30 | reverse complement strand
GGTGAGAGCTGCGTGCGGTAACGCATCGTGGCTGAGCGTGGTGACGGTCGTGGAAGGAATGAATGAGATGCGTGTCTCGGTGTAGGCGATGCGGAAGGTGGTGTGTTTTCAGTCTCGGAGGAGACGAGTACCCATTCGCCGCCTTGACTTGTTTGCCGACGCTTGACTGCGTGGTGATTGTCTTCATCTACGGGCTGTGTACTTTTGTTGCTGTCCCAGTCATGCTGGTGGTGATCTGTAGGGTAGAAGCCGGGGAGGTTCGGTGCGCCCCAGCTGAACTGTCTTCCAGGGTGTACTTGTCTTTGTGATTGAGGTTGGAGATGCTCGTCTGATGTTTCTTCTTCGTTGCTTGCGGCTTGTAAAGGCGATGCTGCTGGAGTCAAGTCATATGTCGTTCCTCCTCCAGCCCGGAAACCTTGAAACTTGTTATCCACAAAGTCCCACACTTTCCCAACTACGCCCGCAGCCACGCTGAAGATGTTCCAGCCAGATTGTGTGGCGGATTGAGTTTCTGATGGTGCTGATTCATTGATGGGGCCTGAGATATCGACAGGACGCTCCAAAAGCTGGGTGAGTGATATGGCAGGAGCGACCGGCACGTCCGGCTTTGCAGCATAGCTCTTTTCGTTGACACTTAGAGAAAAGGTTCGAAGTGCGGGTGCTTGTTGCGTTGGAGTGGAGGCACTCTCTGCTCTTGGTCTTTTTCTTGTCACGACCAAAGGCGAACTCAATGCTTGCGGTGTTCCTGGTGTGCTAGTTCCCGAAGCTAGGTCTGTTGGTGTTGGTGGTGGTCTGAAGTGAGAGGACGTGATCCGTCGCGGAATCGAGGAATGCGATTCTCGATTCGACATTTTCGGGCTGCAGCAGGCTGCGATGGGGATCTATGAGTGGGCTAAAGCTGCATCGAGCATCAGCTGTGATGAAGACCTCGTTGTCGTCGCCGTTGCTTGGCTTACGCAAAACAAACAAAGCGGGATCATGGTGGGGCTAACTATCGTCAAGTGGCTCGAGTCATATCACGGTGCAAAAGTGATGAAACATGATGAAAACAGCACAGGATTTATCCAAGGAGGGTATCATACATATTCTGGATCCTACGCCTTCTGCAACAAGCCCACTGTCGTCCAGAAATCAAACAGTCTTCCACCTTTGTTCGAGTCTATCCTACACACCTCCCGCACTGTCTTCTTCTTGAGTGCTCCCCCTTGCTTGATAGCCTCCCGGATCACTCCCTCCTTCATCACCATGTATGGCTTTGGCATGATGCGTAAGGTGCTGCACAGTTCTCGTTCTTCCAGGGTCAGGAGATGCAGATCAGGTACCTCCTGGTCCTCGAACTTTAGTGGCGTAATGTTACTGACTGGCGGGATCGTGATCTTCGGTTTTGGTGGTGCAATCGTTGTGGCACCATTAGCATTAGCAGTCCCATTGGAAAGCGACTTGCCCTCATCACCATTCAGGGCTGTCGATGTGCCGGGATCTGTCAGACCTTCCGGCGGCCGAAGTGCCAAACCTGAGGCTGTAAGTGCGGTCACTGACGACGGTGTTTCGACGACAGGGACGGGCTTATTGCTGAGACGACTAGAGCCAAAGTTGCGATCGAATGAGCCTAATGTTTGCGCCCTCGCAAGTCTTGATGCTTTCTCACTTTCGTACTTTTCCCCGCTCTTCAGGTCTCCAAGTTGCATTTGTCGCCAGTCTTGCAGTTGTCCTATTGCTTGTCGCAAGTTCAGCTCGTACTCCAGATCCTTTGCAAACTCTTCAAAGTCTTGCATTCGCATTACCCGGGCAAATGCTTTCGCTTTTGTATGCAGATCTCGCTCTTCTTTGCTTCGTCTTTTGTCAATGTTCATGCTCTTCCTGTACTCCAACAGCTGATGCTCAAAGATCATCTTCTTGCGCTCAACTCGTGCTGTGAGCTTGTTATTGTAGATCTCCATGACTGTAAGCTTCAGTTTCAGCTCATCCGGCTGACCATCGGTACGTCCAGGACCATCGCCTTCGCCGGGCTCAAACTGCATATGCTGCACAGCTTCCTCCGCCTCGTTGAAGAATTCAGTCTCGAACTCCAATCTTCCGGGCATAAATCCTTGAACTTCATGACATGACGGAACACTGGATGTCGGCTTCTGCTTCGGTGCTGATATTGTAGCATTGTCATTCTCTGCCTTTCTCTTTTCGATCCTTCGCTTCTTTCGTGCCAAGAATTGGTCGCGGGAGTTATCTTCTATGAGTTTGGTATCTTCTGGACTACAATATTCTGGAAGTGGGAACCTCGAACTATTGACATAAGTGTCGATGTAGTGGTCGCGGACTTCATCCTTGTCCCGGTACCCTCCAATGTGATCTGCTATGTCTGCCCATGATCCCAACCCATATGTTTCAGCACCCTCCAGTAATAATGTTTCTTCATCTGCGCCCCAGTCGTCCGTAAATATGGGTATTGAGTGCTGCTCAATGACGTTGAAAGGATGTGTCGCGGGTTGATGATCGCGCGAGAACTTTCCTTCCGAAAAGCATGGTACACAGAGGTCGTAGTCTTTGCAGATTGCATGCGCGCATCTTATTCGTACCTGGAAAGTATATCAGCAAGCTGCGGAATGGAGCTCAATATGTAGCACTAACCGTGGACGTGATGTCCGCCGCACAAACATCACAAATGTATTTGACACCGCCTTCCGTACCTCTTACTGCAGTCTTCTTCTTGATTAAGCCCATATTGGTGGCAGGAGTTGTTCCGGCGCAAGAGGGTGTGTTAGCATGGGGTTTGCCGCGTTCTGCCCCAATGCAGGGTGAATATCAAGGCGTGACAGTAGATGGAAATGCAGCTGCTCAAAGAACAGTCGCCGTTCTCGCGTTCTGATAATCACGCGACGAAGGCTCAAACCAAGGCTGTCCTGGTGTTTCAGGTAGTAAGATAGACGTTGTGGTTGATGATGAGGTGTTCTGGCTGAAGTGTGGAAGTGTGGGGCAGCCAATCAAAGGTTAAGGCCCGGAATTTGGCACCTGCGCCTTGTTTCGCGATGTTCATGAGGTGACGATGATACAATAGCATCGAATCTTCACTGCCATAGCCTCCATTTTGGCCAAAACACACTACAGATACGACCCTTCCACCTAGACCCTATAGACCTCATCGTCGACCGCTCTTTTGCAACTGGCGAAGCAGTTCGTTCTCTTTCGGAGCCGCAAGTCAACACACGACCTACCCCTCATCTGAAGCAAAGCTGGACGCAGACTGAGCCATGTCCTGGAAGCTCACGCAAAGTGCGTATTCCCCCAGCGTGTCATCTGACCTGTATTGACTTGTCTCAGAGCTCAAGGGCACGCACCTTGGCGTTGGTAACCCATTCTCACGTTCTCCTTCCACAACAACAATCACACCCGCGGCTGAGCCGACAGCGCCACGAAACAGTTCACCGCTTGCGAAGACTAATGACAACAACGGTATCGGTACGTCGAGTCTTCCTAGCAGCAATAATGCAAGAGCTAATCTTGTCCCAGCCACTTCGACGGAGGTCAACACCGCACCTCCACAACCGCCACAACTCAAGCCTGGAACTCTGAGAATAACACTACATGAAGGTCGAGGCTTTTCACTGCCAGCAGAGGTAGAGCGAATGTTCGCCGGCACGAATGGACAAAATGGAAACACTGGAACGTCTGCAAGACAACCACAATCCTCACTAGTGCAAAATAGTGTTGCAGGATCATACTACAACCAGCAGAGGACTCCCAAGCCCGCCGGAGCAGGAATACCAACAAATCATGGTCGTTACTCTGCAAAGCATCTGCCCTACGCGCTTGTCGACTTCGATAAGCAACAAGTCTTTGTGAATGCTGTCTCAGGCACACCGGAGAATCCGCTGTGGGCTGGCGACAACACAGGATATCAGTTTGATGTATCACGCGCTACCGATCTCACAATCTCATTCTATGTTCGCAATCCTGCAGCGCCCCCAGCAGCTGGTCGAAACCACGATATCCTCATTGGTACCTGCAAGATCAATCCCCGGTTCGAAGAGACCAAGCCTGTTGTTGACCCAAAGAAGAAGAATGGTCAGCCAGAACGAACAGCCACAGCTGGCTGGGTGAATATGTCCTTTGGTACTGGCAACTTGAAGATCGGTGTGGAATTCGTGGAGACGAGACAAAGATCACTTAACATTGACGATTTTGAACTTCTCAAGGTCGTTGGAAAAGGCAGTTTTGGGAAGGTCATGCAGGTCAAGTAAGTCATTGTCATGGTGCGTCGTCTTTCATCCTGCTTACAGCGTCATAGGAAGAAAGACACTCACCGAATCTACGCACTCAAAAGTATCCGCAAAGCTCACATCATCTCCCGGTCCGAAGTCTCGCATACAATGGCTGAGCGATCAGTACTGGCACAAATCAACAATCCGTTCATCGTACCGCTAAAGTTCTCCTTCCAATCACCCGATAAGCTATACCTGGTTCTCGCATTCGTGAATGGAGGCGAATTGTTTCATCATCTTCAGAAAGAGCAGAGATTCGACATCAACAGAGCAAGGTTCTATGCTGCTGAGCTGCTCTGCGCGCTTGAGTGTCTGCATGGATTCAACGTCATCTACAGAGATCTCAAACCTGAAAACATCTTGCTCGATTACACCGGACACATTGCATTATGTGATTTTGGTCTATGCAAGCTTGATATGAGAGACGAGACCAAAACTAACAGTAAGTGGGAGTCATTGGAAGATGTCAGTCAGCCACTCTAACACGTCTCCAGCATTTTGCGGTACGCCCGAGTATCTCGCTCCCGAATTGCTCCAAGGTTCAGGCTACAACAAAACCGTCGACTGGTGGACCCTCGGTGTTCTCCTATACGAAATGCTCACTGGCCTACCACCCTTCTACGACGAAAACACGAATGAAATGTACCGCAAGATTCTCAACGAGCCACTGCACTTCCCCTCCGACAAGCGCATCATGCCAGACACGGCACGGGACCTGCTTGAGAAACTACTAGACCGCAATGGTGACCGGCGATTGGGCGCCAATGGTGCAGCAGAGATCAAGGCGCATCGTTTCTTCGACAAGATTGACTGGAGAAAGCTGCTTGAGCGGAAGTACGACCCGGTGTTCAAGCCGAATGTGGTATGTTTACTTGTTCCAGCCCTTTCAAACCTTACTGCCCAAAACCACAATTAACCATGCTCTTCGCCCAGATGGATCAGCTAGACACAGCAAACTTCGACCGCGAATTCACATCGGAGGCGCCAACAGATTCGTACGTCGATGGTCCGGTATTGTCCACGACGATGCAGCAGCAATTCGCAGGTTGGTCGTACAACAGACCTGTGGCTGGCTTGGGAGACGCAGGAGGGAGCGTGAAGGACCCGTCGTTCGGTAGTGTTACCTAGAATGAGGGCGTGGAGAGGAATGGCAATGTGAGGCAGGGGAGGAACGATTGACTGACCATCTGCATTGGATGGCTGGTTGCAGAGCTCGAGCATGAGGACGAGACATGGAATGATCTGGGAAATGAACGTACTTGGGACACACGATACAACGTGCTATGATAGAATGCAGGAAACACGAGGTGCTGGGCACGACTGAATTCAGAGTCAGACTTCAGAACACAGTGGCTGTCCCTAAACATGCTGTTGTTCCGTCCTGTCCGATGCCTAGGCCGCAAAAGCGTCTAGGCGAATGCCCTACCCCGCTCTCCGCACTATACTTTGTCCGACATCTAAAGTCTTGGCTGGACAATGTGAAGTACACGGGCGGCACATAGGGCTTATGACTGGCAATCCTAGTGCCTTGATTCGATATTAGGTCTCTCCTATGTCTGATGGAAATACTGAACCCTATCGCCTGTGAGCTATGTCGAGCGAAAAAGTGCAAATGTGATCGTCTACTCCCGAATTGCACTGCATGCGCTAGTGCCAGTATTGAGTGTCGATACTTGCCAAGCAACAAAAGGTAGGCTTCAGTCCGTCCCTCTCATAATACAGCTGATAATTTACGTATGGGTTCAGAGGGGTACCAACTGGATACATTGCTTCGCTCGAGCAGCGACTACTAGCGACTGAGATTGCCCTGTACGAAGCTTTGTCTGGGCAAAGCCAGCGCGAACTTGACTGCTTTAGTACACAGCCTAGCTTTTGAGGAAGTGGCGAGAACAGAAACATGCGATCGTGAATGAGCACGTGCAGTTTTCGGGTCTTGTAGAGCCTATGCAGGAGATGTCGCAACACCCCGAATTGACGAGGCACACGCTGGGTGAGGGGATACGGACAGGCAACGAGATGTCTACTCAGAACGAAGACAATGGCGACCCTCGCATGCTAGCCTCTACTGTAGGACCAAGTCAAAACTTGTCTAATGGGGTCATAAATAACCTCATTATCGAAGACGTAGGAAGGGAGAATAGGGGTGATCATAATGTGCTGGATCCTGCAGTTGCACGACCAGAAGGTCATCGCGTTAAGCGTACTGGTACAGCAAGTAGGGTAGAATGGAGAAAGTACTTTTGATCATGATCACCAGTGAACAGCCGAGGTGAACACACAGCCTGAAGTTTCCCACCAATACATCATATACTCGTCCATGCGAATTCCGCCCCAAGGACATAAGCTCACTATTGCGCATACTCATCTCGGACATGCTCTGCAATGGCAATGGCAGAACCGACCCCCAAACGGCGAAAGGTTTTCCTGCAAACTATGGGTGAGCAGCTAAGAGAGCTCACCACCAGGGAACAAGAGAATACTAGCACTCTTCGTGCTTCGCCGAGTGTTAGATCGAGAACTTCTCTCATAACCGCTCACAATGATCCCAGCCTTTCACTCAACCAGATAGCTACGCCGGAGAGTGACGCTCTGCCTGAACACGGTGAACTGCAAGAGGACAATTCAGAGTCAACTAGCGGTGCTTCGCATTATCTGTGGCATCCTCATGAGGTACTTCGTCATACGGCATCGGCTCAAAATCTCGACTTCGAAGACTTGATAGCATGGTCACAAAGCTATTTTGACAACTGGCACAGCTCCTATCCAATGCTACATGCTCCCACCATTATCGAGCTTTTCCAGCAGCTCACCGGAGATGTCCCCTACGAGTTTGCAAAGCTGAGCCCCTACCAAAGTAGTACTATTCGCGCGGTGCTGTCTCTGTCAATCGTAGATCGTCGTCAGACACAACAACACATGGACCCCATTCCATCGTATCTAGTCTTCCGCTCGTTCGACGATGATATCACTAGTCTGCAACAGGTCTTGACGGACGAAGCCTCATTAGACGCACTGCAGGCGATCACTACCGTTCAGCTATTCCTCCTCTCGATGTTGCGTTACAATGCCGCATCGAGATTGCAAGGACTTGCGATTCGTATGACACTACGACTTGGCCTCCACCGATGTCCCGGAAGGTACTCAAGGCTATCAGAGCAAGAAGCTGAGCTACGGAAGCGGTCTTCTGGTCGATGTACTGCATTGATCGGTCTATATGTAGTCGACTCGGGCTACCCCTGTCGATACATGATTGCGACATCGATACATGTTATGTCGGCGAAGAGAAGCACGGACAGGCTTTGCACCTGATCCGGGGTGGGTGAAAATCACGATCGGAATACCGCTTCATGTGTACTAATCTTGGGTAGTTCACGACCAGCGACTAGACCTTATAGCTCTACTTTCAAAGCATGCCAGACTCCGAGGCAACATCATGTCGTTACGAGGCTTTAATGCGGCTGACATACAGTCGAGAACCAGTCATGTCGCAGCTTTGGACACATCGCTCACTCGATGGTGGAACGATGTTGAAGAGTGCCTTGAACTTGGTCAAGACTCGCCTTCTACCGGTATCACTGCGTACAATCGCTTGATTCTTACTGTCCTACGGTTTGAAAGCGTTATTGCAATCAATCGTACCATAATAGCATCTTCGAAATCTGAGGTAGAGTACAATGCGGCATTACAGAATTGTATTCATGCAGCTAGATCTATCATTTCTTCTCTCTTCGAGGCTTTGTCTCCCAGAGTACCACTAAGCGAGACAAATACAGCTTCTTACGCGTCACCATTGCTATGGTCGTCATTCACATGGGCGATATGGATGAGTGCATTCATCATAGTTCACTCTTTAGGCGAAAAGCAAATTTCCGAAACAAGTGGCAATCGGTATATAATATACGACCACTGTTATTGGATATCTTATACAGGAGGCTGATACAAAGTACAGGCTTATCGATCGTAGCCTGACAATACTGCAGCACCTCGAACGTCGGGAAACTATATGGCCTAAAACATGTTCGCTGGCTCTTCGAAAGCTACGCCACCAGGGAACAACACCCTACCGTGGACGCAGCCGCCGCCCATCCCAGGACTACCAGCGGCCATTGATTGACGAGTCAGTTAATATACCGGGGAAAGTTCCTGCACTTCTATCATTCAACGGTAGTGTAAACAGCAATGTGTCAAAGTCTGTCCCGAATAACCTTGCAGCATCAGCATCCGACACATCATCGAGGCGGACGAATACTCAGTTCGTGGGTGCGTCACAACCTGCTCTCCACAACGATCAGCTTGGAGGAGCTATTTCTCAATACAGAAACCCGTCCATCATGGCGGAGACAGAGTATGACTTTTATCATAATATGATCTTTGCAACTGATCAGCCACACTTCGTTGACTCACAATGGGACATGTTCGCCAGTTCCAATAGTACACACGCGATACCGGACATGTTCGGGGGACAATTTACGGATCCTTTGTGGGCTGCTGATATGCCTTTCTGGAACCTTGGTGACACGTTCAATGGCTCGATATGACTAAACTGGATTGGCCCGATCTTTCAGCTACATTACAAACTTGAATGCACCTTCGCCAGCATACGATGCATGACTAGTCACAACTAGTATGCATAGACCACATCGTCTTCTGGATTGCGGTCCTTCATCTTCTTGTTTGTTCTCTTCAGCCAGAACTTCATAGCCCAGGCAGCACAGATCGACACGAAAGAGAACGCAGCGTTCGCAGACATGGCAGTCAAGTACTTGGGTCCGTCAGTCGTCGGATACAGGTATGGCGTGTAGATGAAACTGGCCATTGATACCAAATTCACCAGGGAAAGCGAAGCTGCCTTTTTGTCGGGCGTAGAACCAAGAGTCGCGGTGACCCAGCCAAGGATAACCGAATTGACAGAGTACACACCAGAAGCAAACATAAAGCAGGACACATACCGTGCCGCCGTGTTGAGGGTGATACATGAAATGACGAAGCCGACAATCGCAGTGCCCATCATCACGGTGATGTGCCAAGTCCGCTCATTGTATCTGCCAGATGAGATGCCGACCAGGACTCCAACCGCGCCAGCAGTAAGACTGGGTGGTGCTGTCAGTAACAATGTAATGGTAGTACTGAATCCCAGACAGCCGACAACTGTGGGGAAGAACTGATTGAAGGATGTCGCGTTGAGATGCATGTTCTGCATCAGAGCAAAGAGGTATAGGCGAGGATCGCGAAGTGCGGTGCTCAATCCACTGAAAGGTCCACGGCCCTCTTCGCCGCCCACGGTGTCTCTCGCAATACGATCGTGGGCAAGCTGCAGCTCTTCTGGTGTAAGCCATCGTGTCGTCAATGGGTAGTCGGGCAGCATCATGATGGCGATAAGGCCTACACCGAATGTTACCACGCCCTCAATGCTAACGTCGAATCAGTACATATTCACAAGCTTCTACCATTCTTAGTAGGCAGCAAGACCATGCTTGTGATTCAGGGTGCTGAACACTGCAGCAGCTATAAGACCGGCGAACGAGACAGCGACAATATTGCCAGCGTAGAGGATTGACACTCGAGTTGCAATCTCCTTGCGCGTATAGAAGAGGGACAGAGTGTAGAGTGCACCAGGATAGAAAGGTGCCTCAACCACGCCGAGAAAGAAGCGGACAAGGACTAATCCAGTGTAGTTCTTTACTACAGCTGTGAGAGTGGCTACGATAGCCCATACTGCCATACACAGTCCCATGTACACTGACGGGCGTACTTTGTGCGAAGAGAGTAGCATGTTCGAAGGCACTTGCATGAAGAGGTACCTATCTATCAGATTAGTCTGTTGTGACGATAATGATAATCTTGTAGGTAGTGACGCTGAAAAGGACTCACCCAAGATAGAGAATACTAATACAGGTATTGTACTCTGTACCCTTCAAGTGCAGAGCCTTTTCGAGGCCATTCAGCCTAGCATTGGCAATTGCATTCTGATCCAATTTGTTCCTGTTTGCAATCCGTCAGTCGTCGCACAAACATGCTGAAAATACTCAACTCACAAGAAGTACATGCAGAAAAGAGTCGGCATAATCCTGTAGTCCAATTTCTTCACGAGGGCAATCTCTCGTGGATCAGATTTGGCGTCGGCGCCAGAGTAGTCGCCGTCAGTGACAATACCCTTCTCGCTGGGGGCGACATCCTCGACTTCCATCACGCCCATTTTCTCCACGCGGTCGCTGGTTGAACGGCGGTCTTTGAGTTGATGGTTCATGATTGGCAAGTCACCGAAGACTGGCATTCGAGGTAATCGGGAAGTGACAGTAATCCTCTCATCGCACTCCAATGACAGCAATCACGGTCGAACTTTATACTGAAGAACACGCACATCAACGTCCGCAGGTTCGACAAATACACCGTAGATGTACCTTGTCCATACTGAAGCACTGCTTGCCGGAAAGTAGAGGTTGTGAGAGAAGTCATTCGAAGAACGTAGTCTCGATTCACCGTGCCGTGCTGTGTCTGCTGGCCAATGTCAGACGCCAGTCACACGCGGCTTTGGTAGGCCACAGCCGTCTTGGTATGCACATTCACTCCTCCGTACCACGCAACACTCCCGTGTCTTGATGATACCGCGCTTGCCGCACTTTCATTTGTCCGTACCAGGAAATCAGCCCTTTCTTCTGACGACAGTGCCGCACATTCGTTTGTCCGATCTCATCTGCACTACATGCCAGTTCTGTTACAAGGTCAATCAGTACTTCGTGATATATAAGCTGGCAAGCTCACCACAATGGAGAACACTACTATACACTCCCATCATTACGACAGCTTAGATCCTCCACTATTCAGCATCACCTCCATTCTCCAAGTCATCCACTTCAACGATCAGTTCAATGACAATGCCTTCTCTCAATGAAAGCAATGGCCATCAAAATGGCAATGGCAATAGTCACAATGGCAACAGCAATGGCACCGAAGGCACACCCCGCAACTTAACCACCAACATCGATCTTCGCGGCTTGACACCTGCGCCAGTCACGCCATTTAATGTAGGAGACAATCCAAGGCCTCTCAAGCCCCACTCAAATGCTAATACCCACCAGATCGACGGCAGCATCCATTTCGACGCCATCCAGCGTCTCGGCTCCTGGCTAGGAAGCATCCCTGGCGTCACGGGCCTCGTCGTCCTCGGCCACGCCGGCGAAGGCACCTTCCTAACCCAAGACGAGCAAGCCGCCGTTATCACCGCCTTCGTCAAATCCGTCGACGATCGCATCCCCGTCATCGCCGGCATAACCGCCGAAGGCACCGAAGTCGCCGCCTTCGAAGTCCAACGCGCCGTCAAGGCCGGTGCTCGCGCAGGCCTGCTATATCCCTCGCATGGCTGGCTGCGCTTCGGCTACCAACCCGGCGCACCACAGGACCGCTACCGCCGAGTCTACGACCTTAGCGGGCTGCCGCTGATTCTGTTCCAGTATCCGGACAACACAAAGGCGACGTATAGTCTGCAGACCATGCTGGACATCGCCGCGCAGCCCGGCGTGTTTGCCATGAAGAATGGCGTGCGCAACATGCGTCGCTGGGACGTCGAAATCCCTATCATCCGTGTCGAGCGGCCAGACTTGCAGATATTGAGTTGCCACGACGAGTATTTGCTGCACACGGCCTTTGACGTTGATGGATTCTTGGTTGGCTATGGCAATATTGCTCCGGAGCCGCTGTTGGAGCTGATTGAGGCGGGAAAGGCACGGGATTACAAGAAAGCGAGGGCGGTGCATGATCGTTTGTTGCCACTGACAAAGTGTGTCTATCATCGAGGCTCGCATATGGAAGGGACGGTGGCTCTGAAACATGCGCTTGTTGCTAGAGGGATATTGGAGCATGCCACGGTCAGAAGTTCGCTGTTGCCGTTGGAAAAGGGCGCAGATGCTGAGATTCATGCTGCAGTCGCAGAGGCCAAGTTGCCGCGGGTCTAAATGGGGCTTGATGTAGTTGTCTGCAGGAATCGTTCTTGCTTTGGAGTACGACATGATTTCTGAATAGTGTTTATCAAAACATTTGTCTGACCTGCCTTGAACATCCACGTTCTACTTACGGCCTGATCTCCTCCAAGGCGTAGCCATACCGTCCTTGACCATCGGACCACCATCCTCGGAAACCTTCGCATCAGTCAGCTCAGCACCCACGAGCGCCCCGGTGTACTGATACTTTGCCGACCTGCGTACAGAGGTGCCCTTCATGGAAGGTTCATCCGATTGCTCCATACTCGTCCCTCCCGTCTCCGGCAGGCAGAATTACACTCAGATTGTAACAACTGCAACACACGGCCCACACGGCCCAAATCCAAATCCCAACTTCGCCCCAGCGAGTTTGACGAAGCTGAATAATCCTGATCTGGAGTAGCACTTCAATGCCGCCATCTAGTACCTATGTATAACTTCCTTCGGCAATCATCGAATGGTAACGATCGCAGAACTGTCATGCTGGAAGTTCATTCTCCAGACCTGCCTGCCCTAAGAGTTCCACAGATCTATGCTCGTAATGCTTGTCATGTCTGGACGCTTGCCACACGGGCACAGACATCGAGGAGAGGAGTGATTGTTTCCAATCTGTTTCGGGAAGGCGGGGTTTGCTCTTCCGACCCCTCCCTCCATTGCAACTTTCGTCGAGATGCCTGTACGATACTGTAGAATACCTGCGTTTCATTTTGAACATCTGAGCAAAACAAGTCCTCAACCCGGTGCCTACAAAATACACCACCACGCCCAGTATGCCCCCCAAAATCCCCTCCGCAGTATCTCAAAAAGGCCAACAAGCCCACGACTGCCCCTCCCCCATCCTCTTCACCCGAGTCATCGACATCGACCCCTCACAATCCGCATCTGACCTCCACCTCGCGCGTCGCACCCCCGCAGAAATCGGCTTCCTCTCCTACGACGCCAGCTTCAAGCGTATCCTCGGCGGCTTCCCAGCCCTGACGCTGATGGAGCAGCGCGAAGACATGTTCGCCCACGAAGCTGGCGTGTACATCAATTCGACGAACTGCAATTACTTCACCTCCAATTATCAAAGTGGCCACAGCATTCAGGTGCATTCGTTTAACCATGCTAGCGGCGAGATCAGGGAGTGCAAGTACGATAATGTGGTAAACGCGAACGGGGCTTGTCACTACAACGACAAGATCCTCTTCTGCAGCCAAGGCGACCTCTCCACTCCTTCCGCTCTCGTCCTCGTCGATCCCGCCACCTCGGAGTCCACAATCCTACTGAACAATTTCCACGGCCGCGACTTCAACAGCATAAACGACATCGTCGTCCACCACGCCCGCGACGAAATCTGGTTTACGGATCCCACATACGGCGCTATACAGGATTTCCGCCCCGCCCAGGATCTCCCGTGTCAAGTCTACCGCTTCAAACCCTCAACGGGTCAGATATGGTGCGTGGCCGACGGCTTCGTCGAATGCAACGGTCTGTGCTTCAGCCCGGATTACAGCAAGATGTACATCACGGACACGGGATCCGTGCAGGGGCCTGTGCCGGATAGGAGGAAGCCGGCGACGATTTACGAGTTTGATGTCGTGGATGAGGGGACGAGATTGGCGAATCGGAGGATGTTTGCGTATTGTGATGATGGGATTCCGGATGGGATCAAGTGCGATGTGCATGGGAATGTGTACAGTGGCTGCGGCGACGGCGTGCATGTCTGGGCTCCTGATGGGCTCTTGCTGGGAAAGATCTATGTTGGATCGCAGGTGGCGAACTTTAATTTTGTCAAGGGGGGAATGTGGATGATGGCGGAGCAGAGGCTGTTCTTTTGTAGTCTGCAAGCGGAAGGAGCGCTGGTGGCGAAGGAGTGCAGGTAGATGGATGTGGTAGATCCGCCAGGACGTGGGCCTAAAATTCCTCTGTGCTTAGGCTGGTTATTGATAGATCATGTGTAATGAATGTGATGTTGTGTTATGTACGACGGCAGTTTTTGAGATGTGGTGGTTGTGTGGCAGCGTAATACCATAGTATATGCTGCTGTTTGGAAAGAGTTTGTTGATAGATAAAACGCAGGCAAAGGAAGAGGATATTGAGATGTGAACTCCGAGGTGGAACATGATACGCATTGAGTACTACATGGCGGTATATACAAAAGATGGAACCTCGGTGGTGGTTCATATCCAACCTCATTCCGACGCCATACAATGCAAAATATCACAAGCCCGAGCTTCACTGCACAGTGGGATACGGCTTGGCAGTGTCACTGCCCTTTGGGGCCAGGCAGAGGTTGAGAGTGAGCTCCCTCGTGGCTTTGTCATCACCCTTGAGCTCCTTGAAGTTGACAACAAGGTCGTCCTTGACGGCGAAGACAGAGTCCGTGGTCAGGTATGGGTCGTCAGCGGGGTAGATTTGTGTTGTGCATGGCTTGTAGCCTTCACCGGAGACCTGAAGGAGATCTATTAGTTCATCATTCGTGCCACATTCTCCAAGATTTGACACATACCATAACGTGAATGTGGGCGGGGCGCATAGGATGCCTGTCGAGCAGGTTGAGGATGACACCAGCCGGGCCATCGGTGGGTAGCGAGTATGCTGTTGGGCGCAAGCAGTAGAAGTGGTATTCACCATCCTTGTTTGTCCTGAATTTGCCGCGAAGGTTGTTGTCGCTTTGGTTGTCCGGGTCTTGGAAGTCGTCTGAAATATGTTAGCAATGCACGATATGGTCTATGTTTCTCGTGCTATCTCGTGCTATCAGAGGTATTGGGAGCATCCTCACATTTTCCATTCGTCGATGCCTGCCAGATGTCGACTACTGCATTCTCGATACCCTTTCCAGTCACAGCATCGATGACTTTGCCGTGCGTGAGTGTGACGAGGCCTCCAGGGGCAGGAGAGTCGATGATCGAGGCACCGCAGTCGCGCCACGGAGCATCTGGAGACCAGAAAGGACCGAGGATAGATGAAGATGTGGGGATCTCGTCGGTCTCAGCCATATGCTTGTGTGCCATCTCGTCTACCAAAGACTCGAGACCAAAAATGTCTGACAATCTGTGCATCTCGTTCCTCTTGTGGTTGCTGTTGGCCCACAGCTCACCTGTACGGTTGAGCAATTCTTGGCCAGCCATCCATTCATCTGTAGTGAGGTTGACCTCGCGGGCGAAGTCGTGGATGTGACGGAAGAGGGAGGAGAAGATTTCGCGGTTTCGAGCGCTGGTCTTGGGTCCGAACGCCTTGATGCAGTTGTCGGTGAACTCGGGGTCGTAGCTCATGACCTCCTTGGAAGCGTTCGGGGCAGTGTTGCCGTTGTTCTGGGGCTTTGCAGAGGTGGACATGATGTGCGGTGCGGTATGGTGTGGTGTGGTGTGTTGGTGAAAGAGCCTCGTTAACGTAGCGAAATTCAATCGTTTGGTGGATGGGAATGAGAAACAGATTCGCGGGCGGGCGCAGGCAGTATAAGTATTCGAGATATCATCGTGTCATCGTCTCGCATGGTCAAGAATGGTCTGATCCTGCTGACGAATGAATGCCTCGTAGTTCGTCCGGCGCAAGAAATCGGTAGTTGAGAGCACCGGCAGATCATCACAAACTCCACCAACTCCACGATTTTACCCCACCTCCAGCAAAAACACCAAGCTTTCTCCTCGTCCGCCTTGCCGGCCAGAGCATCTCAATCACGGCGATGAGTAACGGCACTCTCCCGAGCTCAGTCTCGGGTATTCCATGTCGCGGGTCTATCCTCTTTCTCGACCTCGACTCTGCAGCATCAGTGCTGGACGCAGCAAGGGGACTCACATAGCACCTCGGCACTACTTTCACTCTACGACATCCCCAAACATGCTTCACCATCTGATGTGCGGGACTGTAAGCTGATTTGCCCTCTCTCTGGAACGAACTTACTCATTCCTCTACAGTGGACTCCTCCTGGTGCCATCTTCACCCTACAGTTTGACGACGAAGCATTGACATTAAAGCTCATCAAGACGACTGAGATTCCTCACGATGAGCCGATATCCTGGATGACCTTCGACGTATGCAACTACCGACGAGCTTCACCGTAGCAACCACTGAGCTGTTCGATAGCATGAGAAGAAGAATATATACGGCGCAGCCATGAAGAAATGGTCGAGTTTCAAGGTCAATAGCCCTACGGATATAGTACATACTGGGTCACATGATATGGATCACGATCGTAAGTCAGTATCTCTTTGCAAGTCGGCCGAAAGCTGACATACATCTGCCTGTCGATAGCACAAGCAAAATCCGCCGACACCAGAACGCGCGCCATCTTCGTGCTGGCCGCTCAGAAGGCCCCTTACAATGTCTACGGCAACCC